>ERZ772978.368-NODE-368-length-17996-cov-4.14018_pt1 | contig 17996 bp, 11 predicted proteins | sample MGYA00511675_ERZ772978 | MGnify/ENA primary metagenome ERZ772978 (study PRJEB29015, sample SAMEA2738092) | human oral metagenome | biome: human oral; feature: human-associated habitat; material: saliva | place: China | collected 2156 ... | reverse complement strand
TATGGTGGCGCGCGCCTGTAGTCCCAGCTATTGGGGAGGCTGAGGCAGAAGAATGGTGTGAACCCAGCCGAGGAAGTCGTTGCCCGGGCAGGTTTGTGCCTCGAGTGCTTTTTGTGCGGCAGGCACATTGGCATTTACTTCGTCCAACTCGCCGTTCACGAGAAACGACGTGGCGTTGTCAAGTTCTAAACGAATAGCATTCATGATGGTATATGTTGTGAAGTTGTTGTTGATGTGGGCAAGCGTCGGGCTTGTCGGCTCAAAGTTAAGCAATTGCTCGAAATCCCACAAGTCAGATGCGGAGAACGTGGGAATCGTTCTCCCTTGTGTGCGCGCTTTTGAGAGTGGGAGCGGCAGTTTGCGGCATCAGAACGGGTAGCCGATGGCGAAATGCAGCACCAGCGACTCCTTGAACCGGTTGATATTGTAGAAACCTTGCCGGCCGGTGTCGTAGGGGGCGTGGAGTCCCACACCGAGATCGACACGGATGACGAGGAAACTGAGGTCGTAGCGCAAGCCCACTCCCGTGCCTACAGCTATGCGCTTGAGGTTGCGCAGGGTGAGGCCCGATTCGGGGCGATTGGCGTCGGGGCGAATGAGCCAAACATTACCGGCGTCGAGAAAGAGCGCACCATTAAGTTGGCCGAATAGGCAGGTGCGCAGCTCTGCATTGGCTTCAAGTTTGACGTCGCCCGTCTGGTCAATGTACGAATATTTTGTGCGTTGGGTGTGGTAACCGCCGGGGCCGATGGTACGCACCGCGAAGCCACGCACCGAATTGGCGCCCCCCACAAAGAATTGTTCGCCATAAGGTGCCTGCGTGCTGTTGCCATAAGCGTAGACCACACCGGCAAAAGCGCGCATGGCCAGACTCAATCGGGGCGAGAAGACGCGTGTATAATGCCCTTCGGCCGTGGCTTTTACGAATTGGGAGAAGGGAGAACGCAACAAATGCTTCCCCGTCTCCGAAAAGCTCCGACCAGTCAAGGCGTAAAGTCCCGAGGTCACGTTGCCCGCCTCCTTCAATAGGAATTGCACCCAATACGGATGGCGGTCGGTTGCGGGCGAGGTGGACGTGAAGATGTAACTGATCGACGGAACGAGCTGATCCCGCATGGAAATGTAGAGCGCGGGGTTGGCACGCGTGATGGAATCGAATGCAGCCGTGGTGCGAATCACACTGTTGTACTCCAGATTGAAAAGATTCAGCTCGTGGCGCTTGCGCGGATTGGTATACCATTTATAATTGAGGTTACCTCCCACCGTGACAAAGGTGAAGAACCCGGATCGGTTGCGCCAGTTGCCACTCAACGCCAGCGTGGTGGTTCCGTTGACGGGCGTGTAGTCGTAGAGTTGTAGCGGAAGCGGTTGTCCAAGCAGCTTGGCGCGCGTCAGCGCGATGGCGATTCGGCGACGATAGCGGCGCCCCATGGCCGTGGGATTGAACCACGGCATGATCAGCCGGGGGAATTTGAAACTGAGTTGGGAGCCCAACTCATAACTATTGAGGGCAGACGATGATGCTCCCAATTGCCACTCGTAACTGCCGAAAAGCTTCCAAGCCACGGTCTCTGCACCGCGGAAAGCATTGTGTTTGGAGAGCTCGTAGCTGAGGCCCGGGCCGATTTGCTCGTTCGATTTGTAGGTGCCACTCATTTCGAGCGATGCATCATAGGGTTTGGCCAACGTGGCAGAGACATGTACGTCGAGCGTGTCGCAATTGAACGACGAATCGCGCGGAGCATAGTTGACATCCATGGCCGAGAAAATGCCCAAGCCGTAGAGATGTTCGACCGTGGCCTTTTGCGCCCACGCAGCAAAGCGCTCCCCTTCCATGTGTTGTATGGAACGTCGCCACACGCCGGGCTGCAAAGGTATTTGTGTGCCCGGGAAGAAATAAGTGTAGCCCGGACGGTCGAGCCGTCCAGTGATGTTGCTTTCGTTTTCATCGCGGATGGTCACATAGACATGGCCGATGTACCACGGCCGCTGTGCGACGGCAGGGCGCTGAGCCGCCGGACGCACCTGCAATTGCACGTAGCCGGGGTGCGCCACCGTGTCGGCAAAGAAGGTGGTGTAGGCCGGCGAGAAATAATAGTAGCCGTTGTTGCGCATGAGTGCTTCGATGCGCGTCTGTTCTGCCACCAGCGCCGAGGTGCTGAAAGCCTCGCCGCTCCGCAACAGGCGGTGCTTGCGGGTGCGCGACAGGAGCGAATCGGCTGTGGCGTCGAAACCTTTGTAAGCAACGGAGTCGAGAAAAAAGAGGTGGCCGGGCGTGATGTCATAGTCGATCTTCGCTTTTTTCGGATTTCGCCCCGTCACCACACGATAATCCACCTTGCCTCGAAGATAACCATGGTTGCGCAGCACACCGGTAGCCACTTTGGCGCGCGTTTGCGGCGCCACGTTCGAGATGAGGATGGGGGCTTCGCCAAACGTGTTGAAGAACCATTTGCCCAACAGGCTGTTGGAGTCGACAAAATGATTGTAGGTCCAAAGTCCAAATTTCCAAGGGGTGGTGTATTTTGTGGAGCCGAACAGGGCGCCGTTAGGGGCATAGGCCAGCACGGCGTCGATTTCCGCTTTGGTGCTCGCTTGGTTCGCCCGCTCGTTCTTCTCTTGTGCGACGAGACGCGCACGTTGCGGCGGCGTGAGCGAGTCCCAATCCCGGCGCCTCAGCTCTTCGAGCGACGGCGCGGCCTGCCCTCCGCCTTTCATGGCGCGTTCCACCGCATCGACCGCATTGGCGATCGACGTGATCACGCCTGCGCTGTCGCCGGCCGAGGAAGTGCGGCGATGCGAAAGCGGCTTGTCGAAAGTATAATTCACAGTTCCGATGCCCGTGTAGAGTTGTTCGCCGGCCGGCACCTTGTCCGTGAGCGAACAACTCGAACAGAGCCAGGGAAAGAGGAGGGCAAACAGTAGCCCGCGAACCCAAAAGCGGTGCTTCATTTGGCGTTTGATTTTTCGGTGGTGGATTTTTTCTTGCGACGTTGGATGAAGAGGTCTCCGAAACGCTCGGATTTGCGGCGCATGACAAAGCCGGCGCCGGTCTTCATGAGCGTGCCTTCCAACGGGTCGTGTGCATTGCGGTCGTAGAAGAGACGGACGTAGCGATTGTTGGCGGCGTCGAGGCGATATTCGATGGCGATGTTGTCGATGAACGACTGCGTGGCTTCCGTGGCATCGGCTCCCGACGAGACTTTTCCCCCGATCACCACGCGCACTCTGTCGTTGAGGAAGCGTTTGGAGAACTGATAAGAATAGTCGGTTGTGGTTTGTCCTGCGGCATTCACACCACTCTCCATGCCAAAAGAAAGGTCGATGGTCGAAAGTGCCTTGCCGGCAATGTTCTGAATCTCACTTTGCAAGAAGGCATTGAGGGCGTTAGACGCTTTGAGTCCGCCGGTAGCCAGGTTGTCGTCGGTGATGTACATACCGGTGGCCAGCAAGGCGACGGCCGCCTTGCCGCGTTCTTCCTCGCTCATCGCCGTGAGTTGGTTTTTGATGGTCAAATCTTCGGGCGCATCGATGATGAATTCCAGTCCCATGTCTTCTACCGTGCGACTGATCTTCACCCCCGCGTCGAAAGTCACCGCGCGCTGCCGTTCGTTTTCAGTCACAATGGTCTTGACGCGCTCCGTTGCCGTGATGTTGAGTGTGGGATTCATCACGTTGCCGGTGAAGTCGATCGACGATCCGCTCTCGAAATTGAACGTGCGCAGGGGGATCACGGGCAATTCGTAGTTCATTTTGCCCTCGTCGATGGTGAGTCGGCCCGTCATTCGCATATCGCCCTGCGGCGGCATGCGGAAAGTGAGATTACCGTTACCCGAGGCGTCGACGTAACTGTCTCCGTTGGGCGTGAGATAGCAGCGGAAACGCGCTCCCTTCTTGACAATGATCTCCATCCACACGTCCATGTTCGATTTCTTGGCCTCTTCCGTCGGCGCCACCACCGCGACAGTGTCGGCAAAGTCGGTGAACGTGACGAGATCAGAGAGATCGCTGCCCGCTGTCAACGGGGTGTTGGTCATCACATAGGTGATGTCGGTCCGTTCGAGCACAGTGAGGCGTCCCGCCACGACGAGTTTGTCGAGCGTGCCGTGTACATTGGCCAATATATCGGTCAGCAGGCGGCCGTAAAGCAACGATTCGTTTTTCCGCTTGGTGTTGACCAGCGGGAACTGCCGACCGATGACATCAACATAGACATAGGGCGAGGCGGGGTGCGAGAGATCGACCTTGCCGCGCAGCGTGAGCGGCACTTTGTCGGCCGTGGTCAGTTGGTAATTCCGAAGTTCGAGTTGCGATTTCTTGAGTTCGAGCGGAACGGTGTCGACGACGAAATCCATTCCATACACATTACTATATAGATGTGCGTCCTCGAGCTTCAGTTGTCCGTTGATGTCCGGATTTTCGAGCTCGCCTTGCACGGTGAATTCCCCGTTGGCAGTGCCCCGCATGGCAAAACCCGTTTCTTTCAGGAAGGCATTGGCCATCGACAAGGGGAGTTCGCGCAGCTTGAACGAGCCGTCGAACTTGCCTTTGCCCTTGCTGTCGTAGGTGCCACCGATTTCCGCCACTTCTTCACCGTTGAGTGTCAAATAACCATTGGCCACGTGCTGCCCGTTGTCGCCGGGTTGGTACATCAGTTCGGTGCCCAGCGTTCCGATCACGGTGCCTTCGTAGGCAAAGTCCTTGGCGGTGGCGGCGCCCACGGCGGCGAAGCTGTGGTGGTCCTCGATGAGGTGGAAATCGCCGTCGAGTGTGCCGCCCACCTTGGGCAGATAGGGGAGCACATTGGCCAGTTCGCCCAAATTGAGGCGATTGACGGTGACGGTGATGTCGTTTTTCAGACTGTCGCTGCCCTCGCTGTAGACTTGCAGTCCCGTGCCGTCGTCGGCCAGCAGCTTGATGTTGGCGCGCACGCGGCGGTCGTCGCTGACATACAGGTAATTGTCGGCATTGATAGCGAAGTTGCGATAAGCCACAACGGCGGTGTCACTGTTGAGATGCAGCCGCGTGCCGCCGTCTTCCATGTCGACTTGCGCACCGAGACGCAGCCCCAACCGCCCGTTGCCGTCCTTGAAGGCCACGTTGGCCGCAACGCCCGCGCGCAACAACCGGCCGTGCAGTGTGGCAAGGAAGGGATTCGGGTTGTCGGCTTTCCGGTTTTCCACCGTGGCCTCCACTTCCAAGCCCTCCGGTCCGTGGGTGACTTCGGCCAGCACGGTGTCGATCAGCAGCTCTCCGGCCTTGATTTGCCCCACACGCAGGAAACCATTCAGTCCCGTTGTGGGGTGAGACGTGAACTGCATGGCCACGCTGTTCACGCCATATTGCTTGTAACGCAAATAGCGCGCGAGCAAATTCTCGCGACCGGCCTCGAGCTGCAGCGTCGCATCGGGGAGTTCGCGTTTGAGCGCTGCCTGATCGATGTCGCGGTGCTTGAATTGGCGCATGGCCAGTTGGGCGATCTTCGTGCCACGATCGGCCAGTCCCTGCCACCCACTGCGCGCAGCGAAGCGCAATTTCAGGTCGCCGGAGTTCACATGAGCGAAGGTGCTGTCGGGGCGAGAGGACACATCGAGCAAAACATCTTGCGCAATGAGCTGACGGGTGGGCGCGACGAAGCGCAGATTGCTCAATTCACCCCGCGCAGCCAGGTGCTTGAGGTTGTGTGTGCTCTCGACCGTGCCGCGGAAGTTCCCCGCCAGGGTCAAGGTGTCGGCGATCACACCGAGCGAACGCAGGTCGACGCGATTCAATTGCACGTCGAGCTGTGCGGCATAGCGCCGATTGAGCAAGGCGGTGATGCGGCCTTCGCCGTCGATCAACGGGTTGCGGGCCTTAAAGTCGACCACGGCGTGGCCGCCCCGCAGCGCTGCGCGGAGTCCGATGCCACTCAACGGATAGCGGTCGTAGTGGCCTTCGCGAATGTCGACGGTGGCGCGCAGATTGGCGCGCACCGCATCGGCATTGAAGCCGCGACCTTCGATGCCCAGCCGACCGGTCAACGGGCCGATGGGCTGCCCCTTGACAAACTGCGCCAACTCAAACCGCTGCAAATCGATTTGTGCGGAATAGTCCTCGCGCTGCAAATCGACGGCCGCACGTCCGTACACATTGCCCCGCCCTTCTTGCAAGGCGAAATGCGTACGATAGTCGGTGCCTGCGAAATCCAGCGCGCCCATCAGCCGCAGGGCATCGGGCAGTCGGACGGTGCTGGCCGCGCTCCGGGGCAGAAGGGCACGCACCCGCCGCGTGGTTTGCGTTGCCGCCACATAGTTCAGGTGGCCCGAGCGCCAACGGGTTGAGGCATTGCGCACGGCGCCGTCCACTTGCGCCCGAATCAGTCCGGGCACGTTCAAGGCCAAGCGCTGAATGGCCAGATTGCGCAAGTTGCCCGTCAGCCTCAGACTCACCTCGGCCGGATCGTCTTCGAAGAGAGCGCGGGTCCATTTGTCGATGGGTCGCCGCAACGCTTGCGGAGCGTCGTGCCGCGCGATGGTACGCACGTCGTTGGGGGCGATTTGCGCGTCGAGACGTGCGCTCAAAGTCCCGCGCGCGTCGGGACGCAGCGCAGCGAAATCTGCTTCCAGCGAACCGCCGATGCGAGAACGGGTGGTGGTGAGCAACACGTCGGGGAGCGACACGCGCAAGGTGTCCATGCGCACCGTGCCGCGCAGTTCGGTGATGTGCAAGTTGCGCAGGCGTTCGAGCGCCGCGGCGTGTTTCAAGTTCAATCTCAGGCGTTTGTGCTCATCGAAGGAGAGGTCGCGCAGATCCACGGCCAATCCGGCAATGTCAAATAGGGCATTGTGAGGCAACGGCCGGTGCACGGTGTTCATGCTCACGGCTCCCTCTTTGAGTTGGAGGGTTTCTATGGAATAACTGGGACATTCTAAGTCAAACACCCCTCGTTTTAGCAAAGCGTCCCCAATTTTTGCCCGCACATGCAGTGAGTCGCCCGGCAAAGCGAGGGAGACATCGGAACGCCGCACCGCGAGTTCGCGCGCATCGATCACCCAGCGCACCGGCGTCTTGGCCGTGTCTTGCTTGGCCGTGTCGGACAAGGCGACCGACAAATGGGCATTGTCGAGCAGCGCGCGGTCTAAGCGCACCAAACCGTGCTTCCACTCGACACCGTGTGCCGCCGCATCGAGGTGTCCCACGCTGCCGCGCACTTCCACGTCCGGGATAAAAGATTTGGTGTTGAGGCGCGCGCCGTCTAACCCGATGCCGTCGATGTCGGCGCGCCCTTCCCACAGCGGCCAGAAGGCCACATCCAGATGAAGGCGCTGTGCCAAAATCAGCGTGTCGCCCACGGCGTCGGTCGCGCGCAGGTTGCCCACATTGAGATTGAGGAAGGGCGTGAGCCGCACCTCATCGATGTCGACTTTCACCCCCATCTTTTCTTCGAGGGCTGCCGACACGCGCCCCACGGCCCACCGCTGAACGGGCGGAACATAGACGGCACCGACGAGAACGACGATCAGCACCGCGACGACGAGCGTGGCGATGCCGAGAAGCTTAAACAACTTGCGCGGAGCAAACATACGAATGGAGGAGAAAGTGCGTTCCCTTCGACGGAAGGGAACGCCTTTGCATTTACTTATGCTTTATAGTGAAGGTGGAAACCCACAACGGCTGCGATGCCTTTGCGGAAAATGTCGAGACTGAAGTTCTCGTTGGGCGAATGGATGGCGTTGCTTTCGAGACCGAAGCCCATGAGCACCGTTTTCACGCCCAACACGCGTTCGAAGTCGGAGATGATGGGGATGCTGCCTCCGCGACGTACGGCCAACGGACGCTTGCCGAAGGCTTCGGTGAAGCCCTCTTCGGCGGCGCGATAGGCGGGCAATGTGATGGGACAAACGTAGCCTTCGCCGCCGTGCATCGGAGTGACTTTGACTTCGACGCAATCGGGAGCCAGACTTTGCACATAGTCCACAAACATTTGGCTCACTTTCTCATGCTGCTGATGGGGAACCAGACGGCAGCTCACTTTGGCGTAGGCCTTGGAAGGCAACACCGTTTTCGAACCTTCGCCTTGGTAACCGCTCCACATGCCGCAAACGTCGAAACTCGGGCGGCAGGCATTGCGCTCGATGGTGGAATAGCCTTTCTCGCCGCGCAGTTCGCGCACGCCGATCGCGCGTTTGTAAGCCGCTTCGTCGAAAGGAATGGAAGCGAGCATGGCCCGTTCTTCGGCCGAGAGCTCTTCCACATCGTCGTAGAAGCCGGGAATCGTGATGCGGCCGTCGCTGTCGACCATCTTGGCCAGCAGTTCGCAGAGCACCAGCGCGGGGTTGGCCACCGCGCCGCCGAAGTGGCCGGAGTGCAAGTCGCGGTTCGGGCCTGTCACTTCGATCTGCCAATAGGCCAAACCGCGCAGGCCGGTGGTGAGGGAGGGGAGTTCGGGGGCGAGCATCGAGGTGTCGCTGACCAAAATCACATCGCTGCGCAGCAATTCGCGGTGCGCCGTGAGGAAAGCCGCGAGCGAGGGACTGCCGATTTCCTCTTCGCCTTCGAAAATGAACTTCACGTTGTGGCGAAGCAGGTCGTTGCGCACGAGATATTCGAAGGCTTTGACTTGAATGAACGACTGTCCCTTGTCGTCGTCGGCACCGCGCGCCCAAATGTGGCCGTCGCGCACCTCGGGTTCGAAAGGATCGGAGTGCCAGAGGTCGAGGGGTTCGGCGGGCATCACGTCATAGTGCGCATAAACCAGCACCGTGGGCGCGTCGGCGGCGACCATTTTCTCGGCATACACCAAGGGGTTGCCGGCCGAGGGCATCACTTCCGCCCGATCGCAGCCGGCTTGCAGCAACAGCTCGCGCCAACGCTCGGCGCAGCGCTCGATGTCGGGGCGATGTTCGGGATGTGCGCTCACACTCGGGATGCGAATGAGCGAAAAGAGCTCTTCGAGAAAGCGAGGTTCGTTCTCGGCAATATAGTTTTGCAGTTCGTTCATGAGAAAAGGGGTTTGAGCAACCGTCGGCACCCTAAGTGCGTTCCCAAGTTGCGGTGAGTTCGTTGTGTGCGGTGAGCGCACCGTTGAAAAAGAGATCGTAGTGCAACTCGATGGTGCCGCGTTGGTCGTCCACTTGTGCGTTGTAGAGCGTGGCGAGGGTCGACATTTCGAATTCGCCGTTGGGGGTCCGATAGACACTCTCGCAACGTTCGCCGACTCACGATGTGCCCCGATCGCGAAACAGACAGGTGATGTTCCGTGCCTTGGAGCATCGTCTGTCCGCCGTTCTCGGGATCGTTGTAGCGCAACGCCCAAGTACCGTCGTCGCGCAGCGAAATCATCACGTTCTCTTCGTGACGGAGTTCGTCGGTGCCCCCGTCGGGCAGACGAGAAACGAGGTGGGTGAGAAATTTGGCGGGATAGAACATACGTAAAAAGGCGAACGCCGATTTTTTCTACAATTCATTCTCCGAATCCTCGTCGTTGTTTTTCTTTCTGGTGACGAAAAGCACGATGGCGCCTACGAGAAGGAGGAAGGACAGGGGGAGCATAAGATGGGAGGTATAATATATTATTGAGTAACGTGTGCAGTCGTTTTCTGCGTTGCAGCCGTTGGGCGCTGCGAATGGCGACATCACGCCTTCATTTCCTGCGCCACGGCGTTGGTGAGCGCCACGAAATCGGCTACCGACAGCTGTTCCGGACGCTTCGTCAGGAGCGGCTGCGCCAAGAACTCGGCATGGGAGCGGTCGCTACCGCACTCGTTGTCCAGTTGCGCAAAAAGCGGTTTCAAACTGCCGCGCATCATCTTGCGGCGCTGGTTGAAAGCCGTTTTCACCACGCGACGCAGCAAACGTTCGTCGCAACCGGCGTCGCTCACTCGGTTGCGCGTCATGCGAATCACGGCACTTTTCACCTTGGGCGGCGGATTGAACACGCCCGGCTCCACGGTGAAAAGGTATTCCACGTCGTACCACAGTTGCACCAACACGCTCAAAATACCGTAGGTCTTGCTACCGGGAGCCGCAGCCAGGCGTTCGGCCACTTCTTTCTGGATCATACCGGTGCAACAGGGGATGAGATCGCGGTATTCGAGCATCTTGAAGAAGATCTGGCTCGAGATGTTGTAGGGATAATTGCCCGTGAGCACAAACTGACGTCCGCCGAAAACGTGTTCGAGGTGCATCTTCAGGAAATCATCTTCGACGATCTGCTCCTCGAGCTCGGGGAAGTTCTTCCGAAGATACTCCACACTTTCAAAGTCGATTTCCACCACCTTCACCTCACGTCCCTTGGGCAAGAGAAATTGCGTGAGCACTCCCATGCCGGGACCGACTTCGAGAATGGGCAGATCGGGACAAGCATCGACCGTGTCGGCAATGGCACGCGCCACACCGAGATCTTTCAAAAAGTGCTGGCCGAGGAATTTTTTCGGACGTACGGACTTCATTCTATAGGAATAATTTGTAATTTCGCGCTGATCGCCATCTTGTTGCACTCCTTGGGAGCGCACGAAACAAAGCGGCCGGCGTTACGACGCGAAAATACAAAAAAACTACGTTTGCGTGAAACCATTTGTCGACATTGTCAAGTTTATCGTCCCTTTTGCTGTGGGAATCGGCATCCTCTGGTGGATGTATCGCGGCAACGACTGGAACGCCACGTTCCAAATGCTGGCCTCGATGCGCTGGAATTGGATGCTCGTCTCGCTGGCCTTCGGCATTGTCCCCTTGGTATTGCGCGCTCAACGTTGGCGCCTGGCCTTGCGGCCGCTCGATGAGCACCCCACCCTGCGCGTTTGCACCGATGCAATTTTCATTTCCTACGCGGCCAGCTTGGTCGTGCCGCGCATCGGCGAAGTGACACGCTGCGGCACCCTCAAGACTTATGCCGGCACCTCGTTCACCAAAGCCTTGGGCACGGTGGTGGCCGAGCGAGTGGTCGACTCCCTCCTCCTGATTCTCCTCACGGTGGGAGCAGCACTCATCCAACTGCCCCAATATCTACATTTCGTGCACACCACGGGCGCGGCGCCACTGCGCTTTTTCGAGCGTTTCACCTCTACCGGCTACCTCGTCACAGCCATTTGCCTGCTCCTGGCGGTGGTTTTTCTTGCCGTATTGATGGCGCGCATGTCTTTTTTCCAACGAGGACGGGACAAAATGCGGAGTTTCATGGACGGCATCGCCTCCTTGCGGCGCGTACGTCCCTTCTGGGTCTACTTGCTCTACAGCATCGGCATCTGGATCGGGTATTACCTGCATTTTTATCTCGCATTCTTCGCCTTTCCCGCCACCGCGTCGGTCGATCCTGCCACAGGTTTGCTGGCCTTCTGCATCGGTTCGTTCGCCGTGCTCGTGCCCACGCCCAACGGTGCCGGACCCTGGCACTTTGCCGTTAAGACAGTGCTCGTGCTCTACGGGCTGGCCGAAGCTCCCGTGGTGGCGTTCGTTCTTTTGGTCCACACCATTCAGACTGCCCTCGTCGTGCTCGCCGGAGCATGGGGATGGACAGATCTGCTCTTCATAAAAAAACAGTCTAAAACCGCAACATTATGAGCGAAATTTTGAAGCTCGAGCCGGAAGCTATCTGGCGCAATTTCCATCTTCTCAACCAAGTGCCCCGACCCTCGGGACATCTCGAGAAAATACAACAGTTCTTGCTCAACTGGGCGAAGGAACACCACATTGAATCTCGCCTCGACAACGCCGGCAACGTCCTGATGTACAAGGCTGCATCGCCCGGTATGGAAGACCGCAAGGTGGTGACGTTGCAGGGACACATGGACATGGTGCCGCAAAAAACGCCCGATTCGCAACACAACTTCGAAACCGATCCCATCGAAACGTGGATCGACGGCGAATGGGTGCGCGCGCGCAACACGACTCTCGGCGCCGACGACGGGATGGCCGTGGCAACCATTATGGCCATTTTCGAGGACGACAGCCTTTGCCACGGGCCTCTCGAAGCTTTCATCACAGCCGATGAGGAAACCACCATGTACGGTGTAGACCACATGGAAGACGGGCTGCTCAAAGGTGACATTCTGCTCAACCTCGACAATGAAACGCACGGCGAACTCATGGTCGGATCGGCAGGCGGCGTTAACCTCACTGCCGAACTCGAATTCCAAACCGTGGCTCCCGAAGCCGGCGACAAAGCAGTGCGCATCGTGCTCCACGGACTCCGCGGCGGGCACTCCGGACTCGAGATCAACGAAGGTCGCGCCAACGCCAATAAGAATCTGGCACGCGTGGTGGCCGACGCCATTGCCAATTTTGAGGCGCGTCTGGCCGAATGGAAAGGCGGCAACATGCGCAATGCCATTCCTCGCGAAGCAGAAGCCGTGCTCACGCTCCCGGCAGAAAACGTGGCCGCCCTCAAAGAGGCGGTGGAAACAGAATGGCAACGTGACCTCGTCGACGAGTATGGGGTGATCGAGCCCAACCTCAAGATCGAAGTCAAGGAAGAAGCGATGCCCACTTCGCTCGTGCCCGAAGAAATTCAAGACAACCTCGTCGACGCGCTCCTGGCTTGCCACAACGGCGTGCTGCGCTTCATCCCCCATCTCCCGAGCATCGTCGAAACGTCGAGCAACCTGGCCATCGTTGAGATCGTCGACGGCCGTGCCTTCTTCAAAGTCCTCGTCCGCTCGAGCCGCGACTCGATGCGTCAATACTGCGTCGACACTCTCGAAGCCTGCTTCTCCATGGCCGGCATGAAGGTGACGACCGACGGCGCCTACCCCGCTTGGCAGCCCTCGCCGGAAAGCGAAATTGTGACGCTCATGGAACAGGTCTACAAAGACCTCTTTGCCGAAGACCCGAAGGTGCAAGTGGTGCATGCCGGATTGGAGTGCTCGGTGATTTTGAGCCACTGCCCCGGCATGGACGTCGTTTCGTTCGGCCCAACCCTCCAATCACCTCACACGCCCAACGAGCGCTGTTTCATTCCCTCGGTGGAGAAATACTGGCGCCTCGTGCTCGAAACACTGGCTCGCACACCGAAAAAATAAACAACACGCGTTGCGCCAACCTGCGCGCACGCTTCCCTTTTCAGCCCCTCTGTTTCTTTCGAAGCAGAGGGGCTGTTTTTGCTCTACGCCGATCTCGAAAACAAAAGGTCCCGACACCCCCTCGAGGAGTATCGGGACCATCGCGTGTGAATGCACGCTGTTTTCACGTCATCCGCAGTGGAAGAAACGCTCCACGAGGGCGGCCACTTCTTGCGGGCGGTCGGCCGTGTCTGCACGAAGCGTGCGATCACCGTACGAACGCAGTTCGACGAGCGTGCCGTCGATAGCGGCAGGCGAGAACACGCCATGCAGCTCGAAAACTTCGCGACGCTGTTCCAGACAGTCGGCCGAAGCGGCGCAACTGTCGGGCAGTTGCGTCAAGCGCTTGACCAGTTCTGCCTGATCGGCGGCATGAATATTGACATCGACATACGTATCGCGCGCCACTTCGAGTGCATCGGGCATTTCAAATCCGTGACGAGCCGCCACACAGATGCCAGCCAGCAGCTGATAGACATCGGCCGAACCGTCGGCATTGCGGATTTCCACGGTTTGCTTTCCGCGAGTGTTGCGCTGCGACGCCTGTTCCAGTGGATTGGCTTCGCGGCACATGTCCACATCGCCCGTCCATCCGAGCGGAACGCGCACCAGCACCGATCGATTGCGATCGCCCCAGCACACATTGGTGGGCGCTTCCTGATGCGGCACAAGGCGGAAATAGGAAGTCGGATTCTTGTTGCCGAACGCTGTCAAGGCCGGAGCCAGATCCACCAAGCCGGCAATCATTCGACGCGCATCGTTGCTCAGTTTTCCCGAATCGTCGAGCATGAGATTCTCGCCGTCGCGCGTGATACGCATGTGAACATGGAGGCCGGAGCCCGCTTTTCCTGTGGTGATTTTCGGTGCAAACGTCACGTCGAGCCCTTCTTCGTAAGCCAGGTTGCGGATGATCCATTTGGCTATCACCAATTGGTCGGCGGCTTCACGCACCGGCACCGGCAGGAATTCGATCTCGTTTTGCTCGTAGACCAAACCATCTTGTGAGAAATTGCCCACTTCGGAGTGTCCGTACTTGATCTGAGCGCCCGTTTGCGCAATCGCCAGCATGCATTTGGCGCGAAACGCATTGGTCTTCGCAAAGGGAGCCGATTCGTGGTAGGCACGCTGATCTACTGCGGGATAGCGTTCTTCGTCGGGTTTGATGACGTAGTATTCCAATTCGCCCATCGCTTCAAACTCCATACCGGTGACTTCGCGAAAGGCTTCGGCTGCTTTGAGCAGCGTTTGTTCCGAAGAGGAAGCCAGCGGACGACCATCTTTGTCAAAGTAGGAACAAAGCAAGCAGAGGGTTGGAATCTCTGCGAAGGGGTCGAGAAAGGCGGTCGAGAAACGGGGAAGCACATAAAGATCGCTGCTGCCTGCTCCGATGAAACGGAAAAGGCTCGAACCGTCGACGCGCTCGCCACAACTTAAAATGGTGTCGAGATAGGCGCGATCCGTGACGACGAAATTGAGGGTCTTGAGACGTCCATCGCCGGCAGGATAGAGAAAATTGATCATGCGAATGCCGTGTGCGGCAACATAGCGCATGATGTCGGCCTTGGTGAATTCTCGTGGCGACTTCTGGAAGAAGGCGACAAGGGGATTGGCATTGAGGAGAAAATTTTCGTGATTCATGACGCTGTGAATTGGGCGCTTTCTCCCTTCACGGATTTCAGAGGAGAACGGGAGCGCACGTTTTTAGAGTGAACAGACCACGAATATAACACCAAATTGCAACCTGACCAATAAAACCACGTAGTTTTCAAGGTGCAGATTGCAATTTTTCATTTTACACGGCCGAAGCTTGCGCATTTAATCGAGGGCGTCGTCCTCGTCGCAGCTCGTCATTTCGAAATTCCCGCCTTCAGTTTGTTTCAAGGTATAGGTCACTTTTTGATTTTCAAGTGCCACTTCCTCATCGTCTTTCATGAAGTCTCCCTGCTCGAAAGCCCCCACGCGCCCACCGATCATTTTCTTCGGATTCCATCGCTTGCCACCATAGAAGTAGATCTCGTATTCACCATTCGGTAAATGCAGTTCGTAGGTGTCTCCACTGCGAATATAAACATTGGCCACCATCACATCGGTGTCCTTCACAATGAGCACGTAGTCCGTACCATCATCCGGCGCAGAGACCTCGATAGCGCTTTCTTTCTCATCGTCGAGTTCATCATCGTTTTCATAAACGGAGGTTCCTGTCTCAGGTCGCACGGCGCGCAACTCCCTTGCTGAGGCCGAGTTTTCGTCAACAGTACTATCCACATCATCGGACATACCTCCGGAATGGCGATGAGGCGAAGAGCAACTGATCATGAAGATCACAGACAGCGCTGCGAATCCAAAGCAGGCATTGCGGTAAATTTTATTCATACAGAAAGATTGTCTATTAATTTCCAGAACAAATTTAACACACTGCCTGCATTAGGGCAAGAAAATCCCCAATAAAATCACACCTCTACTTCATTTTGTGGCAATTCTTTTACAAAGTGCTCCAAAACTGCCACGGCGGCGTCCACGCTCCCCACATTCTTGATGCGGATATAGCGCTTCCCCTTCTTCTCGCCCAGTTCACAACGCCGCATGTTAGCCGGCGACGTGGCGAAAGCGAGGATGCGACTGAAAATTCCACTCTGATAGAACGGGCTCTGTGCATTGGCCACAAAAAAGAGGGTCATCGCACGAGATTTGAGCACCAACCGCTCCGCACCGCAACGGCGACCGAGCCGACGCAGCGGACCGATGCGCAGCAACTCTTCGGCCTCGGCGGGCAACGGACCGAAACGGTCGAGCAGACGGCGCCGGAAACCCTCGAGCTCTTCGTCACTTTCCAGTCCATCGAGTTCGCGGTACAGCAACATGCGTTCGGAAGCACCGGGCACATACATTTCGGGCAAGTAGGCGTGCAAATCGCATTCCACGTTGCATTCGGCCGCAAACTCGCCGCCGGCCGCTTCGTCAGATTGGCGCGTGAGCTCTTCGGCAAACAGATCGGCAAATTCGTCGTTTTTGAGTTCGGAAACTGCTTCGGTGAGAATCTTTTGATAGGTCTCGTAGCCCAAATCGGCCACAAACCCGCTCTGTTCCGCACCCAACAGATTCCCGGCTCCGCGAATGTCGAGATCTTGCATGGCGATGTGGATTCCGCTGCCCAGATCTGAGAAATTCTCGATGGCTTGCAGGCGGCGACGGCTGTCGTCGGGCAATGCACTGAGCGGGGGCGCCATGAGATAGCAGAAAGCCTTCTGACTGCCGCGGCCCACACGACCGCGCATTTGGTGCAGATCCGAGAGCCCGAAATGCTGTGCGTTGTCGATCAGAATGGTGTTGGCATTGGGGACATCGATACCATTCTCGATGATGGTGGTCGACAACAGCACATCGTACTCGTGGTTGACGAAATCGAGAATCACCTTTTCCAACTTGGCAGGTTCCATCTGTCCGTGCCCCACCACCACACGCGCATCGGGCACATACTTATGAATGAGGTGCTCAATGTGCGTGAGTTGCGCAATGCGATGGGTTACAATATAGACCTGTCCGTTGCGACTGAGTTCGAAATTGATCGCATCGGCAATGATCTCATGGCCGAAGGTATGAATTTCCGTGCGAATGGGGTGACGATTGGGCGGCGGCGTGTTGATGACACTGAGATCGCGCGCGCCCATGAGCGAAAACTGCAAGGTACGCGGAATGGGCGTCGCCGACATCGTGAGCGTGTCGACATTGACTTTGAGCTGCCGCAGACGTTCCTTGACCGAGACACCGAATTTCTGTTCCTCATCGATGATGAGCAACCCGAGGTCTTTGAATTTCACCGTTTTCCCGATGAGCTTGTGCGTCCCGACGAGGATGTCGATTTGTCCGTCGGCTAGGTCCTTGAGCAGCGCCTTCGTTTGCGCCGTCGTGCGGGCACGCGAAAGGTAATCGACGCGCACCGGGAAATCTTTCAGTCGTTTGGCGAATGTTTTGTAGTGCTGCAACGCCAAAACGGTGGTAGGCACCATCACCGCCACCTGTTTGCCGTCGGTGGCTGCCTTAAAAGCTGCGCGAACCGCAATTTCGGTTTTGCCGAAACCCACATCGCCACACACCAGGCGATCCATCGGACGCGGTTGCTCCATGTCGGCCTTCACCTGTCGCGTCACCCGCAACTGGTCGGGCGTGTCTTCGTAGGCGAAAGAGGCTTCGAGCTCCTGCTGCAAGAAACTGTCGGGCGAAAAAGCATAACCTTTTTCAGCACGTCGGCGGCTGTAAAGCAAAATCAAATCGCGCGCAATGTCTTTGAGTTTTTTCTTTGTGCGCTCTTTGAGGCGTTCCCACGCGCCGGTGCCGAGATGCGAAAGTCGGGGCGGCGTGCCTTCCTTCCCCTTGTACTTCGACACTTTGTGGAGCGCGTGGATCGACACGAAAATCGCATCGTTGTTCTGATATTTGATCTTGATCACTTCCTGCATGGCCCCGTCGCTACCCGGGATGCGCATGAGTCCGACAAACTGCCCCACCCCGTGATCGACATGCACCACATAATCGCCCGGCTCAAACTGACGAATCTCTTTGAGCGTGAGCGACATCTTGGCATTGCGCGCGTGGTCGGAACGTAAATTGTACTTGTGGAAACGATCGAAGATCTGGTGGTCGGTGTAGAAGGCGGCGGCCACATCCGCGTCGGCGAAGCCCTCGTGGAGGGTGAGGTGTACGGGGGTGAAAAGCGAAGCCCCGGGTGCTCCCCCTTCCCTCTGTGCCAACTCTCCGAGAATGTCGCACAAACGCTCTTGCTGCTTTTCGCTGTCGGCCAACACGTAGATGCGCTGTCCGTCGGCGATCAGCGATCTGAACGTCGCAAGCACCTGTTCGAACTGCTTGTGGAAGAGCGGCTGCAGCTGAGTATGAAATACCACCGTCGGCACAATTTCACCGCCGGTCACCTTCTTCTGATCCGCTGCTTTCGACCACTGCCAA
>ERZ772978.367-NODE-367-length-18015-cov-4.1897_pt1 | contig 18015 bp, 16 predicted proteins | sample MGYA00511675_ERZ772978 | MGnify/ENA primary metagenome ERZ772978 (study PRJEB29015, sample SAMEA2738092) | human oral metagenome | biome: human oral; feature: human-associated habitat; material: saliva | place: China | collected 2156 ... | reverse complement strand
TGAAGCGAAAGGTTTTCCTTTCGCTTCTTTTGTTTTTTCCCGTTTCGTCCTGAGCGTGTCGCATTCGCGCGCTGCGGTGGTTGAAATGAGCCGCCCGCGTCTGCTTTTCGGCGTGCCTGTGGTTTGTGCACGGGCATTTTCGCCATGAAAAATCGGTTGTGTTGATTTTTGTTTGAAGATAATTGCGGAATGTGTTGTTTATGTCGACAAAAATGACGAATATTGCGTTGCGACAAGATCGCTAACCACCATTTATCCTTTCACTATTAAATCTATTGTGCGAAAAACAGTAAGAACCTCCTCGGTTCGCGCTCGCCGATTTCCTTCAAACCGCCGCTGTGTATGAAACCAACTGCAAAAGCCGCCGTAGTGCGTGTGATCCACGACCTCATTTTAGCCGATGGCATTCTCGATACGCGTGAAATGGAGCTCCTCAGCACGCTGTATGCCGAGTATGGTGCCAAACCCGTCGACGTACTGTCGGCCGATGAGTGCACCCTGGCCGAAGCCTTGAGCATTTTGTCCGAAGCCGATCCCGCCCTTCGCCACAAATTGCTCACCGACTGTTTGCGCCTGTCGATGTCTGACAATATTTGCGCCCGCGAAGAAGCCATGTTGTTGCTGGCTCTGCGCAGCAGCCTCACGTTGAATCTCACCGGCCACGACGGCGTCATTTCAGTACGCGGCAGCCAGCGCATCCAGCTGGAGAATTTCCAAGTGCTCTACGTGGAGAGCGAATACGATGAGGAAGTCAACGCGTCGATCAGCGAGCAGTTTCGTGAAATCAGCACCGAACTTCGCTTGGCGGGCTTCGATTTCGTCTACCTGCCCCAGATCGCGAGCAACTATCGCGACATGAGCGACGACGAATTGCTGAAATTGGGTCATTTTCTCTATCCGCAGGTCAACGAAGAGCGCTTGCGCACCCTCATCCTTCAGTTGCGCGATTTGTCGACGGCACGTTTTTGTCGCGAGCAACTGGCCACAGCACTCGATTTCAAGGGATTGGTGGACGTCGGTCCGTCGTTGCTGTTCAAAATCAATGAGTCGCTCGTGGGCAACGAGCCGGTGAGCAACTTCATGTTGCTCGAGATCGGCGACGACGCTTTGGAGAGCGTGCGCGAAATGATCGATCTTTTCGGGCAATATCACCAAAACGCCCACATTCGTTACCTGCGCGAAGAGAGCGGTCGCTTCATTGTGCGCGGGCTGCACAAGCAGATTTTCGACATCCTGATGTTGCGCAAAGGTATCCGGAGTAGGGTGGTGATCGATCCGAGCCGCGAAAGAATTTATTTCCCCGATGCCGATGTCGAATTGGAAAAAGTGCACCGTCGCGAGAAGGCACTCTACGCTCTCCTGCTGTTGGAGAGCCAAAGCGGCGGGGTGAATCTCAACAAACCCGCCGGCGCCAAATTGCAACAGCGTCACGCACAGCGCATGCAGCGCATACAAGAAAAATATGCCATCATTTATCGCCTCTTCGGCGGAGATGCCAACAAGGCCCCTTCCCTTTTGAATTCGGAGTCGCGCTCGCCGATGATGAGTCTCCTCCGGCGCCAACTCATCAACCTGAACGGCATTTTGCACCACGCCGGGAACTACGTGGCCGAGCGCAACATTTACGGCAATTACGCCGTGAGCATTTCGCCCGAATTGATTTGTTGCTACGATGCCGGCAGTGATTCCATCCGTCAGTTGAGCGAGGTCGAAGAGTGGCGCCGCATCTTGGCGTTGTAAGATTGCACCTTGTCGATCACCTCGCGCACAAAACGTAGCGCAATCTTGCAATTTCCTATCGAAATTGGCAGAAAATCCGCTCCTTTGCATCATCGAAACGCCCCCACGGCGGCGACAAACATCGATCGCCTCGCCTCGCGATGCAGTTGGCGAGCGTGGCTTCCCCACACCATACACGTAATTTCAAAACAACACCGATATTATGGCAATCAATCTCTCAAAAGGCGACAATGTCAGCTTTTCGCGCAGCCTGACCAACGTTTGCGTCGGCCTCGGCTGGGACCCCAACGAAGGGGCCGGCCATGAATACGATCTCGATGCCTCAGCTTTCATGCTCGGCCACAACGGCCATCTCATCACTGACGAGTTTTTCGTGTTCTACAACAACCAGCTTTCGCCCGACGGCGCCGTGCAATCCACCGGCGACGACCAGACGGGGCGAAACAGCGAGGAGGGCGACGACGAAACGCTGATGGTCGATCTCGCCAAGGTCGATCCGCGGGTTCAAGAAATCCTGTTCACCGCAACCATCTACAAGGCAGAGGAACGTCGCCAGAACTTCGGACAGGTGAGCAACGCCTACATTCGCATTTACAACAGCACCAACGAAGAAGAGATCGCCCGCTATGATCTCAACGAAGACTTCTCGGTGGAAACCGCCGTCGAATTCGGTCGTCTCTATCGCAGTTTCGGTGAGTGGAAGTTCGAAGCCCTGGGCATCGGTCGCAAAGGCGGACTTCAAGCATTAGTAGACAAATACAAATAATTCAACAACGATGAGCATCAATTTAGAAAAAGGCCGTTCCATCAACCTGGAAAAAGCGAGCGGCGAGCGTCTGACCCATTTTTGTGTAGGTTGCAACTGGGGAGCCGTGATAAGAAACTCTTTCTTCGGACTCTTCAAATCGAAAGTTGACGTCGATGTCGATTTGAGTTGCCTGATGTTCAACGCCGAAGGCAAGCCCGTCGACCACATCTGGTCCGATCTCTACCGCTTCGGCGATCACAATGTGGGACTCCCCAACGGTAAGTTGACCTCGCAGGACGGCGCGTTGCACCACACCGGCGATGATCTCCACGGTGACGCAGACGGCGACGACGGATTGGACAACGAAATCATTACCGTCGACCTCGATCGGGTGAATGCTGCCGTGCAATCCATCGTCTTCTTCCTCAACATCTATAATAACAACGAGTACAGCGGCGATTTCTCCGGCATCCCCTACGCTTACATCCGCATGTTCGAAGGCACGCCCGACCGTCCGCCGCGCCAAGTCTTCGCCCAATACAACGTGGCCACGCAACAAAACTGCGTCGGCATGCGCGCACTGGTCATGGGACGCCTCTATCGCGTGGGGAACAACTGGCAGTTCTGCGCCATCGGCGACGCCTTTGCCGATCCAAGCATACTCCAAACCATCTCGCGCGTCATCAAGGACTACTCCCGCTAAGCCTTATCTCGTCACCTTCATCCCGATTTCTCTCTACTATGCGAAAACTTCCGATCTACCTCCTGCTCGATACCAGCGGATCCATGCACGGTGAACCCATCGAAGCCGTGAAAAACGGTGTCGACATGCTTGTTTCCACCCTGCTCAGCGACCCCTACGCTTTGGAAACAGCCTATCTCAGCGTGATCACCTTCGACAGCGCCGCGCAACAACTCGTGCAGCTCACCGAATTGCCCAAATTCCAAGCCCCTCAGCTCCAAGCCGCGGGATGTACGGCCCTGGGTGGCGCGTTAGCCCTGCTGGCTCAGCGCATCGACACCGAGGTGACCACCACCACGGCCGAACAAAAAGGTGACTGGCGCCCGTTGGTGTTCATCATGACCGACGGTAAGCCCACCGATGATCTCCAATTCGGTTTGGAACAGTTCCGACAACGGAAAACCGGTATGGTCGTGGCCTGTGCCGCCGGCCAGGGAGCAGACACCGCCACGCTGCAACAGATCACCCCCAACGTGGTACAACTGGCCACCGCCGACAGCGGCACCATCAAAGCCTTCTTCAAGTGGGTGTCTGCTTCGATCAGCACGAGCAGCAAGGCCGTGGAGAATGCCGCCAAGGAGACCACTTCCTTCAGCGAACTGCCGCCTCCCCCTCCCGAGGTCAACATCGTCATTTGATCCCCGTTCAGATTTTCTCCTAACAAAAACGAGTGGCAACGCCGCATCGGTTGCCACTCGTTTATTCTCTTCCCATGAGTAGAAGACTGCCCGTTTACATCCTCATCGACACGAGCGGCTCCATGCGCGGCGAACCCATCGAGGCCGTCAAAGTCGGACTGTCCGACATGGTCGCTTCGTTGCGTGTGGACCCCTTCGCCCTGGAAACCGTTTGCATCAGCATCATCACCTTCGACCGCAGCGTGCAGCAGGTGTTGCCGCTGACGGAATTGGCCCGATTGCAGGTCCCCGACATCCAATGTCCCGAATCCGGACCCACCTTCCTGGGTGGCGCGTTGCAATTGTTGTGCGAGTGTTACGACAAAGAATTGCGTTCCGGTTCGCCCGAACGGAAAGGCGACTGGATGCCGCTGCTTTTTGTGCTCACCGACGGAAAACCTTCGGATGTGCAGGAATATGCGCGCGGTGTGGAAGCCGTGAAACAGCGCTCGTTTCTCAACATCGTGGCCTGTGCCGCGGGCCCCAAAGCACAAGTCGAGTCGCTCACCCGTCTCACTGAGCATGTTTACACGCTCGAGACGATGGATCCGGCCACTTTCAAACGCTTCTTCCAATGGGTAACCGTCAATGTCCGACAAGGCGGCCGCACTGTGGGCATCACCGGTAACACGAGTTTGCCTGCCCCTCCTCAGGAAGTGAATATCGTGCTTTGACCCGTCGGCTGCCCGTTCGCACCTTCTGCGAGCCGTGTGCACCATCCTTTTGAAGAGAAGCGCCCGCACTGCGCTTCTTGCCTTGTTAATCCCATTCCCCCCTTTCACCTCACCATCGAATTCTCCCCCTTCACTCTGATTTCCTGCCGGCAAAGGCAATGGCCGAGGCGCCCATGCGATGCCCTCGCGCCACTACGGAGTGATCTCAACACAATGATCTTATGGAAAATACCCCTGTCCGGAAGCTCATGGAGCTCAATAGTTCCATTGACAGCATTTCTTGGGACGTTCGTCTCCCCAATGCCTTCGAAAAGCAAGATTACCGAGGCGAAGTCAGGCTGCCCCCTTGTGATAGCGCCCGTTTTGTCTTGACCGGCGTCACCGGAGTGGACGAAAGTCAGCACGGTCTGAAGATAGAAGTCGACGAAAACAAATTTTCGATCACCGGCACGCCCGATCTTTCGGCACTCCGCAAGGACGGACAGCCTGCGCCGTCTGAGTTCACGCTCACGGCAAAGTATCGTCTCGAAGTCGAAGGGGCGTCCGGTGGAGCTTACGAAGGGGAAAAGGAATTCAAGCTGGTCATCGTTCCCGCCGTCGATACGTTGTGGAGAGACGAGCCCGTCAATTGGGATCAAATGCCGGAACCTCGATACCGAAACGAATACTATGCGGCCGACTCTGCAGCGCTCGACGGCGAAGAGAAACACATCGTAGCCGCCAGTCTACGAGGTCGCAGCCATGCGCAGGAAGGAAAACCGCGCGACGACGCTTTCCGGTTCGCTACGACCCACGGCTGGCAGGTGTTGGCCGTGTCCGACGGGGCGGGTTCTGCGTGCTATTCCCGCGAGGGGGCACGCTTGGCTTGTGAAAAGGCGGTGGCCGTTTGTTGCGAACGCCTCGACAACGAGCCGTATCGAGACGGCTTTGAAGCACACATCAAGGCCCTGAGCGCCATTCCGGACGAAACGGACAAGCGCAAACCGGTGGGCGACAGCCTTTACACCCTGCTTTGCCATGCAGCCAACCAAGCGCGGCAAGCCATCGCACAGGAAGCCGGCCTGCAAGGGAAGGAAACGCGCACGTATGCCGCCACCTTGTTGCTCTGCGTCGCCAAACATTTCCCGTTTGGTTGGTTTGTCGGCTCTTTCTGGGTGGGCGACGGCGCCATCGCACTCTATCGTCGCGACACCACACCCCACACGGTCTATCTGATGGGCGAACCCGACGAAGGGGAATACGGCGGGCAGACTCGTTTCCTCACCATGCCCGAAGTGTTCAGCGACGCCTCCGCCCTCTATCGTCGCCTGCGTTTCCAGTTGGTCGATGATTTCTCCGCCCTGTTCCTCATGACCGACGGCGTGAGCGATCCGAAGTTCGAAACCACCAACAACTTGAAAACCGCTGAGAAGTGGGATGCGCTTTGGGACGAACTAACCGCCGCCGATGCACTCACCAATACGGCCGAGTCGAAGCAGGCTTTGTTGGAATGGCTCGGATTTCCTTCGCCCGGCAACCACGACGACCGCACCCTGCTGGTAGTCTGTGGCAACACACTGACAGAGAGCGAGCCCACTGACGATGCGTCGGCAGCAACCACCGCGTCGCAGGACGAAAGCGAGGCGACGCCACCGACTCCGGAACCCGTGCCTTCCGACACGCTGACCGTTTCTGCGCTTGCCCCGTCTGCTCCCACTGAGTCCGCAGCAGACGTACCGGTCGCAGTCATGGACGAGCCGACCTCAGCGCTCACTCCTTCCGACACTTCTTTCGACATTCTTTCCTACCGGCCGATGGGTGCCGAGTCCGATCCCGAGTCCACCCCGAACACTCCGGAAACCACTTCCGAATTGCAGCAACCTGAGATGGAGCAATTGTCTGGATCGAGCGTCGTTCTGAACGGCAAAGGGAGCGAAGCTCAACTGAAAGCATCCAAAGGCAAGAAACACAACAAGCGCAACAAAAGACATTAGTCCGTCTCTCTCTATGGCAAACATCATCACGCTCACTGCCACCGATGGCAGCACGGTCGAGTTTTACGACGAAATCAAAGCCAGCGGTGGCGTCAAAGACGTCTATTTCTCCACCGATGGGACTTATGTGGTCGGCTTTTACCGCAAAGCCCTCAGTGCCAACGATCGGCAGCGCATCGAAGACATCGTCAATGTGCACCGCCAGCGCATCTTCACGCACGACGCAGCGGGCCGGTATTGGGAAAACTTCTTTGCCTGGCCCACGAAAATCGTGGAGTGGAACGAAAAGGTGGGGCTCGTCATGCCCTTCTACGACAAGAAGTTCTTCTTCTCCGGCATCGACCCCCAATGGCCGTTCATGAAAGACGGGCAAGAGAAAAACGGAAAGTGGTTTTCGTCGGCCAAACTCTACAATCGTTTTGTGCCCGACAACCAAAAAGGCAACTTGCTCACCCGCCTACACATGTGCTTGAAAATCGCACGTGCCATCCGCCGCCTCCATGCCGCGGGGTTGGCGCACTCCGATTTGTCGTACAACAATGTTTTGGTCGATCCGCTCACCGGCAATGCCTGCATCATCGATTGCGACGGTCTGGTCGTGCCGAAGAAGTTTCCACCCGAAGTGGTGGGCACGCCCGGTTTCATCGCCCCCGAAGTCATGGCCACACGTGCCCTTCCGCTCCAAGACCCGAAGAAGAACCTGCCGCAGATCTCCACCGACCGCCACGCCTTGGCCGTTCTCATCTACACTTTCTTGCTCCAACGCCATCCGCTCGACGGCGGAAAAGTGTGGGACGTCAACGACACAGAGCACGATGACGATTTGCGCTACGGCGAGAAGGCGCTCTTCATCGAACACCCCTACGATGCGACCAACCGTGTGAAGCCCTCACAGCTCGATCCGCACGAATTGCCACAAGGCGATCCGCAACAGCGCCCCTACACCCTGTGCGGCCCTTGTCTCACGCGGCTTTTCAATCGGGCCTTTGTCGAAGGGCTCCACGCACCGGCCCGGCGCCCCAGCGCAGCAGAATGGGAAGATGCCCTCGTCAAGACGTGCGATCTCTTGCAGCCCTGCAACTGCGAACAAGGTTGGTACGTCTTCGACAACACCACGCAGCCCAAATGCCCATTCTGCGGTAAGCCCTACGCCGGTCAGCTGCCGGTGCTCAATTTCTACTACGCCCCCTCGCACGGCAAGTTCATTTCTGAGAACTATCGTCTCATGGTCTATCATCATCAGACGCTTTATCGTTGGCACACGAACAATCTCGTCGTTCCCAACGAAAAGATCAGCGACGAAGACCGTCAGCCGGTGGCCGATTTCCATTTCCACAATGGCCAATGGATACTCATCAATCGCCGCCTGCCCGGTTTGCGCGATGTGACGGCCGGTTGCAACGTCCCTGTCGGTCAGTTCATCCCGCTCACCGAAGGTCGCCAAATTCTCTTCGATACGAACCAAGGCGGCCGCCTCGCCGTGGTGCAACTGGTACAAGGAAAGTGACCCCGTACTTCTTCCGCTCCCTCATTCATCCCCTCGGAAACTTCACCGAGGGGATCTTTTTTTGTAAGTAGAAGTCGCCGATACGGACAAGGGGGCGGGATCATACGCTATCGCTACAATACTCGCTGATCTGTGATTTCATTTGGAGCTCATATCATTCTTGCCGAATAGCCTGCATGATTAGCCTGCATTGTTTGGTCAGTAGTGGTGTTTTCCATCGTTTCGGTGGTGTCGAGATGTAGGATCTTTCGCCGGATCTTAAAAGTATCTTCGTAGCAGTCTGCGGGCATGCATGGAGTGGGCAAAGGCCTTACGAAAAGCCTCGTGGGCAAACGTTTCGTTCTTTCGCTGTCCATTTCAAGATATTGCTGTCCGGTAAACTTCAAAACTGCAGATAAATCCAGCCCGAAGCCCTTTAGAATAGGACTTCGGGCTTTCTTTTTTTCAGAAAGCAAAGTAACAAAAGAGGCTGAAATCCCACAAGAGGGTTTCAGCCTTATTTTTCGCCGTGTAAAACTTTTACCGGACAGCAATATCCTAAAATATAACTCCGGTGCCAGTCACAAATAGACCAGCGTCGGGATAGCAATGGTTATTTTCGACTCATTGCCTCATTTTACAATTTCTGCAATCCAACGGAAGAGTTCGTTCAGGGCATAGTCGCCGCTGTGAGGACGGTTCCAAGGTAGTTTGAAGTTGACCTCCTTACCTGCGTTCTGAAGCTTGGTCGCCAAATTGATGGCGATGGGGAACGCCGTGTCGCGATCACGAGCCCCATGACGAATATACCAATGAGGAGCCACTACCGTAGCCTCATCTCCGATGAAATACATCGGATTCAGTAGGCGCACATTCTCTTTCACGTTTTCAGTCAACGTGTTGCCAGCTTTTTTAGCAGCCCATGCAGTGAAGTTTACATCCGTCCCCTGTTCGTTTCCGAACTCCCCATTCTCTCCACTCGCTGCAGCTCCATCCACCTGGTAACTATCAAAGGCAGGTACGCCTTTGAGCGCTTGCGTGCTCACAACATAGTTGAGATACTTCTCCATATTCAAATCGGTGATATATTCGCCGACCCGCTTCCGGCTGCCTTGCATCATTTGAGGTACGCCACCCGCCATCCCTTGAGGTCTCGCCTGCGCAACGCCTCCATTGATGGGAGCTTGAAAAGCGGCTTCGCTGCTGAAGCTAAAACCGATGGAATCAGGAATGTCAGCTCCGGCATCTTTTGCTTCCTGAGCGCTGCGGATGAGAATCGCTTTGATATAGTCAAGATAGTTATCGGCGTTAAGTGGTGTGCCATCTTCTTTCCTTAAGCCGAGAGAATTGATGTAGGAAGGGAACTGTGCAGCCAACTCCAGTGTCAAAGCCCGCTTGCTTGCAGGCAGACTCCTACGACTATCCGTGTTCCCATACAGCCATTCGTAGGCCATATCTGCATGATCGAGATCAGTGATCGGACAATAACAAACACTGGCGAACACATCATCCCGTCCTTCTGCAGCTCCCATGGCCTTAAGCAACGGTTCGTAGGCAGCATTGTTTCCCGTTGCCCCCATCAAACTCGACATCGCACCACCGGCACTTGTGCCATCAGTGATAATCTTCTCCGTATTGCCGGGAATCAAATGATCGAAGTGACGCAAATAACGAATAGCCGCCTTCAGGTCAAGTAATGCCTTGGGCGCTCGTCCGGTGTAAATCGTCTTTTTTCCTTTTTGCACTGTGGAGGTGCGGCCGCGACTACCGGGGATGACGAGCACATAGCCCTCAGCCAACGCACGTCCACTTGCATCTTGTCCCTGGGGATTACCGGCCTGACTGGCCATGTAGCCGCCCACATAAGTGCGAAGAAAGATGGGCGTCTGCTCAGTAGCCCCTTCCGGCACAAAGATATTCATATACTGATAGGTAGAATCCTCTACGTTCGTGACAAAATAGAGCTTAGTGTAGGCCGTATAATTCACCACCTTCCCGTCAGGCATGGTCAACGAGGTTTTGAAACCACGATCCGGATTAAATTGGAGAGTCGGCATCTTAGATTTCTTGGTTGCATTCAGGTTGATGGAGAGCATCATACCGATTGCCGCTACAAATAATTTCTTCATATCTTGTGATTTACTGAAACTGTTTCACGCTCTTCGTTTACTGCGCCTTGCCATACTGATTGTAGGAAATATTTCCCTCATGCCATTTGTCCTTCGGGCTTACCTCAGTATCAGGATAGCCGACCAGGATGGTGTTCAGAGGAATCAAAGTTTCGGGCAATCCCAGCGCTTTGGCCACTTGGCGCGACTGCTCTTCGATCGACATATTTTGTGGATCACACCGATACCACCTTCACGGGCGATAGCAATCGCCATGGGGGCTTCGGTCACAGTGTCCATGGCTGCCGTCACGAAGGGAATGTGCAGCTCAATATTGCGCGAAAAGCGCGTCGTGAGCGACACCTTGCGGGGCAGGACTTCAGAATAAGCGGGGATAAGCAGGACGTCATCGTAAGTGAGACCGTCCATCACAATTTTGTCGGCAATGAAATTTCCAGTTATAAAGCAAAGATAGGGAAAATAACGCGAAGAGACCAAACCGAAATCGAAGAAAAACTTGCGATTTTTCAAACTCGTGATACCTCGTCAAAAACAAGGGGACTTTTGAAGATTCCATCCCCATATTTTTGAGGAAAGATCCTACTTCGTCGTTACAACCGATTGAAAGCCGCTGCTCCCTGTCCCCACCTCGGAGTAGGGTGAAGCATCGGTTGGGTGAAGGAGCGTTCGCGCGCACGCACGCGCGTTACGCGCACACAGCAGGTTCTCGTTTTTCATGTTCACCCTTCACCGGTGTAGCGGAATCGGCTGATTGAAAGGCCGATCGGGGTGAAGGTTTTGCACTCAGTGGCGGATGAGGCGGCCGGTGAAGGTGAATTTCAAAAGCCTTCACCCTTATTGAGTTGGCTCACAGGTTTTTGCGGTAGGTGGGTGAAGAAGTGAAGGCGAAAAACGAAAACTGCCTGACGCGCGCACGCGCGAGGAAAAGCACGATTGGGGGCGATTTTGTGAGGACAAAGGGTGCGCCATTTGTCCTCTCGGGGTCAATGGGCAGATTCGCAAAAAGCGATCAGTTCGCGGAAGAGGGGCACGCGCTCCAACAAGGGCCGGTAGCCCACGATGAGCATGCGCTCTCGTGCACGCGTCAGCGCCACGTTCAGTTTGCGGTCGACCCACTGTCCGCATTCGTCTTCAAACTGTGTGCTGCACAGAAAGGCCAGTTGCGAGGCGCGCGTCACGGTGAAACCGTAGATGATGGTGTTGCACTCCGAACCTTGGAAACGTTCGACGGTGTCGATGGTCACTTCGGCCAGTTCGGGATGAGGCGATTGCAGGAGGGCATTGCGCACCAAAGCGATCTGACGGCGATAGGGCACGATGATGCCCAGATCTTTGATCGGATCGAAGCTCCCACGTTGTGCCACGAAGCGTGCATATTCCTCGACGGCCAGTTGGGCGATGCGGCGGGCCTCCGCCGGGTTGCCCTTGGGCGAGTGTCCGAGTTCCAGGGTGTCGGGCACGCAATCGTAGAACGCCAGGCGCGGCACGCCGATGGACTCCTCTTGGTGGGGCAGGGGAATGGGGCAGAGCTTGCCCTCGTAGAATTGTCGGCTGGGGAAGTCGGCCACTGCGGGGTGCATGCGCCCTTGACGGGTGAGGTCGTGACGACATTCGGCGGGAATGCGTTCGATGAAGCGTTCGAAAAAGGAACGTCGGCAGTCGGTCAATCCCAGGGCGCAGAGTTCGGCTTCGGTGACGAGACTTTCGCTTGCCGGCTGCTGCACCACGGCGGAGAGTTGACGGTGGTCGCCGATGAGCACGAAACGGTCGATGAGCGGACGGTTGTCGGTGTGTGCCATCAGGAGCGGGAGCAAGTGCGGTTCGAGCAGTTGTGAAGCCTCGTCCACAATGGCCAGGGAGAAGTGCTTGTCGGCCATCAGCGTCACCGTGCCGGCCAGTGAGTGGGTGGTGCCCACCACCACGCGCACCACGCGCACCAGTTGTTTCACCTCGTCGAGTTGTTTGAGGGCCCGGGTTTTGGCATCGAGCAGATGGTCGCGATAGCGCGGGTCGCAGCTCATTTCGTTGCCCACGCGCACAAAATCGATGCCGGCCTGCACCAATTTGCCACAAATCTCATCGACGGCGCGATTGGTGAAGGCGCCGAGCAGCACTTGCGTGTCGGGGTCGGCGAGTTCCTCGAGGAGCAGGCACATCAGGCCCTTGGAGGTCTTCCCGGTGCCCGGAGGGCCCACCAGCAGAAAGAGGTCGCGGGCGGCTTTGGCCTTGCGCACCAGTTGGGTGAGTTCGGCATTTTCGGGAGTGGTGAGCAGCTCCACGTGCGTTGCGGTGGAGGGCGGTCGCTGTCCGAGCACCCATGCGCGGCGATCGGCGGGGGCGGTGAGCAGGTTGTAGAGGCCGCGGTAGATGCCGCGCGAGCCTGCGTCCATGAAATCCGGTTCGATGGCCCATGACTGTCCTTCGCGGAGACAGAACACCCGCGCTTCGGTTTGCGCCTCGCGAAGGGTGAGCACCACCTCGTGTTCCAAAATTTGGCGCACGGTGGCGCGAAACACCATGTCGCGCCGCAAGTCCGGTTCGCGGGCCGTTTCGTAGCGATAGAGCACCACGATGTCGCCCGTTAGGAAGTTGGGCGGCGTAGCGGTCTCGCCGTTCAGATCCGTATCCGGGAGAGCCAAGTGCAAGTGCTTGACTCCGTGGCCGCTCTCGTCTGTTTCGGTGGAAAGCAATCGGAGATCGGTGAGGATGCTGCCCACCTCGCGTTTTTCGGCCGTGGTGCATTGCCAAGCCGCGGCGAATCCACTGGCTTCCTTCCCAGAGCTGCCAAAGCGACTGAGCAGGTTTTCGCGCACCAGGAAGCGGTGGAAGCGGTAGAAATAGGTCAGCGCAGTCGGGTCGGCCGTGTGGAAGGGAGCCAAGAGCGTTTCGACCTGCGGACGTTTGTATTTATTCCACAACGGATCGGCCTGTCCCGGTCGGTGCAGTTGGTCGGGCGTGAGCTGTGCGATGAAATCGCGCATACCGGTGCGGGCAAACTGCTCTTCGCGCGCCACGATCTCATTGCGCAGCCGGAAGGCTTCGCGCAGTCGTTCGGGCGCATTGGGAATGGGCCAGATGGAGCGTTCGTCGGCATAGCGCGAGTAGAGCAGGTAGCCTTGCAGGCGACTGTAGGATTGACCGAAAACGTAGTGGCGCATGGCCATGTAGAGCATGAGTTGCAGCTCGTGTTCGCGATAGGGAGTGCGGTTGTACTCGTCGATCTTCCCGCTTTTTTGTTCCAACACCACAGTCCCGTCGGGTTTCATCAGGTCGATGCGGCCTTGCAGACCGAGCATTTCGCAAAAGAACGAGGGTTCGATGCAAACGCCCTCTTCGTCCGAGAGGTGCAGTTGGTGTTTGAACGTGTTTTGGCTCAGGTTGCGCAAATTGCGTTGCTGCTGCTGGGCTTGGGCGTGGAATTCCTGTCGATCGAAGTCGCAGGCGGCAAATTCGAGGGCGTGGTCGGAAAAGAAGCGGCGCGCGGTGTCGGCATAGCCGGCTTCGAGACCGTGCACCTCCTCGTCGAGCATTTGCCCGCTCAGACTTCCCAACAGGGTGTGTTGGGAAGTGACGAAGGGGTCGAACTTTTTCAGCACGTTCCATTCGGAACAGGTGCCGGTGGGGGCGATGCACTGGGCGATGGCCGTGACGTTGACCAAATAGTCGGGCTCCAGAATGACGAGTTCCGGAAACAAGCGGTGGCCTTCGCGGCGAACGGCCACAAGATTCAGCTGCATACCGGGCTCGACCAGCGCGAGCAGATAGCGGAAATCGCGTCCTCCGGCAGCGTCGGGAGTGAGCGGGAGTTGGAACTCGGTGTCGCCGCCGGCGTCGGTGGGGCTGACCGTGAGCTCGTGGCTGAGCACGGCGTCGACCACCACGCGCATACATTTTTCGGAGAGGGGTTTCGGAGATTCGACGGCGGTGAGGTGGCGGGGCAGCAGTGCGGCGAGTTCGGCGGGCACGGGGGCTTGCTTCAAACCGGCGACCAAATCGGCCAGTGCACGGAGGTCGCCCGGAAGCCGATCGGTGAGTTCGGCTTCGGTGAGCTCGTCGGCGCGTCGCCAACGCACGCGGAAGTCGTTGGCGGCATGATAGAGCGTGTCGGAAAAACCACGCTGCGCGTGCAAATAGTGCAGGCGCGAGAACGCACCCGAGAACGAAGCGGGCGCGTCGGCGGTGGTTTCGTTCATCAGTTCCACAAAAAGACGATAGGCCATGCCGCAGCGCCGGCGAATGTCGTACTGTGTGGTGGTGAGACAGCGCCGGATGTCGTCGTAGTAGTAATCGGCCGAGGTGTATTCCATAAGACAGATCGAAAAAGGAGGGGGTTAACAGAATCGGATGTCGTAGATGACGGTGCTGCCCACCAGTTCATTGAGACGGCGCACGAGTTGTTGGCGCATCATGGAGAGCTGGGTGCGGAGCACGGGGGTGCGCACCTCTACCCACAGGGCTTGGTCGCGGACAAAGCGGGCGGTGGTGTGCGGTGCAATGGTTTCGCCCACGGCAGTGGGCCAGGATTGCACAACGCGATATTCGAGCAGCGGAGTTTCCAGTCCGCTTTCGCGCAGGAAATTCCCCAGCATGTCGCCTACGAGTTCAGCGTTTTTGCGTTTCATTGTCGGGAGTTGAAGTGGGTTCGCAGGTGAGGCGGCCGTTTTCCACCACAAAAAGACGGTAGTCGCGGTGGGTGGCGGCCAGAATGCGATCGAGGTGATCGCGGTTGGTGTCGGTGATGAAGATTTGCCCGAAGTCCTCGCCGCTCACGTAGTCGACAATGCACGACACCCGGCCGGCGTCGAGTTTGTCGAAGATGTCGTCGAGCAGCAGTAGGGGCGTGCGGCGCTCTCCGTGGTTTTTGAGGTAGAGAAACTGGGCCAGTTTCATGGCGATGAAAAACGTCTTGGTCTGTCCCTGCGAGGCTTCTCGGCGCACACTGTGCCCATTCATCAGCAGATCGAGATTGTCCTTGTGCGGCCCGTGTAGGGTGTGTCCCACGATCTGTTCGCGCACACGACCTTCGCGCAGGAGCGGGCCGAGTGGTCCGCGGTCGGCGTGGCTTTCGTAGGTGATGTCCACCGCCTCGGCCGCCGCGTTGCACAGTCGGGCGTAGAGTGCGGAGAAAATGGGGCGAAAGGCTTCGACAAACTCGCTTCGGGCGGCATAGATCACCGTAGCATCGGCATCCATGAGCGACTCGAGCACATCAAACAGCCCTTCGTCGAGCGGACCTTCCTGTTTGAGCAGGGCGTTGCGCTGCTGCAAAGTCTTGCCGTAGCGAATGAGGGCCTCCAAATAGCGGGGCGAGGTTTGCGCGATCACGCTGTCCATGAATTTCCGCCGCTCTTCGCTTCCCCCCGTCACGAGTTGTTCGTCACTGGGCGAGAGCATCACGAGCGGGATGGCGCCCACATGCTCACTGAGTCGTTTGTAGTCCTTGTCGTTGCGTCGCAAACGCTTGCGCTGTCCGCGTTTCAGTGCGCAAGACACTGCGTCGCGGGTGCCGTCGGGCGAAAGATACTGCCCTTGCAGCATGAAAAAGTCGGCCTCGTGGCGCACGCAGTTGCTGTCGGTCAGGGCGGTGGCGCTTTTGCCGAAGGAGAGAAAATAGATGGCGTCGAGCACATTGGTTTTGCCCATTCCGTTGGCGCCGATGAAGCAATTGACGTTGGGCGAAAGCCGAAGTTCGGCTTCCGCTACGTTCTTATAATTGAGGAGCGTGAGCTGTTCGAGAATCATGGGGCGAAAGACATGAACGCGATGGGCAACCCATTGTGACAGACGGTGCCTGTTCGCGCAGTGATCCTACAAAAATAGCAATAAAACGGCGTTTCTGCCGTCTTTTTGTGGTGAAAAACGCGTTGCCTTCCCGCACGGTGCAAAATAATTGCGCTTTCATTTCTCTACTCACACACAATATATTATTTTTGCAGCGTATTTGCCGCAAAATAGTGGCATTGCGCGAACTCCACACGATACAAAAAAGCAAGATATAATCATGAGTCATCAGAAACAAGCCCTCGATCTCAACGAGGCCCTCGCGACTTCCGAAGCGTTCCTCATCAAATACCGCAAATGGGTCATCGGCGTAGGCATTGCCGTCGTTGTGCTCATCGGAGCATGGGTGGGCGGCTACTACTATCTCAAGAGTCAGAACGAACAGGGACAGTACGAAATCAGCCTCGGCGAGCAGTATGTGCAAACCGGCGATTGGAACAAAGCCATCAAGGGCGACGGTGCCACCTTCAAGGGCTACGAAAAAATTGCCCGCAACTATGCTTGGACCGATGCGGCCAACATCGCGCACCTCTACTGCGGTTTGGGCTATTTCAACCTGGGCGATTATAAAAAAGCGATTGCCGAACTCGAAGACTTCTCGCCGAAGGGCGACGTCACGGTGTCTGCCAACGCCTTGGCGGCACTGGGCAATGCCTATGTGGCCGACAAGCAGCTGGACAAGGGGGTGAAGTACCTGAAGAAGGCCGCTGACCATGCCGACAATGCCGCACTCTCCCCCATCTACCTCCTCGAAGCCGGTCAAGTGTTGGAGAGCCAAGGTAAAAAGGCGGAAGCACATGAGTTGTATGTCTCGATCAAGAGCGATTATCCCGAGAGCCAGTTGTCACAGACCGGTGTGCAAAACGGCAAAGTGATCGGCGCAGAAATCGACAAATACATCGAACGCACCAAATAACCCCACCTCGGTGCGTCATCTCCCGAATGAGGACTCGGAAAGCGGTGAGTTCGCCCCGGAGGGCGACCCGAGCTCCGGTTCCTCATTCGGCTTTTATTTTTTGCTCGCTCCGTGTGCCTGTCGTTTGGGCTTAATTTCTGGAGCGTAGCCCCAATGAGGCAAAGACCTCTCTCCAATCATCGTCTGAAAATTATGTCACAATTCACCTTCCTCCGAGAGAACGAAGGAGAAAAACCCGATCTCTCATTCATGCGTTTCGGCGTGGTCGTCACCGAATGGAACGCACACATCGTCGACGCCATGTTGCAACAGGTTTGCGCCACGCTGGCTGAGTACGGCGTGCCGGAAAACAACATCACCGTGCGTCGCGTGCCCGGAAGTTTCGAACTCGTTTACGGTTGTGCGCAGTTGGCACAACGCGGTTACGTCGATGCCGTGATCGCTTTGGGCTGTGTCATCAAGGGCGACACGCCGCATTTCGATTACATCTGCCTCGGCACCACCGAAGGGCTCGTGCGACTTAACGCCACCGGCAAGGTGCCGGTGATCAATGGCGTGCTGACGGTCAACAACGAGCAACAGGCACTCGATCGGGCCGGAGAAAAGATGAACAAAGGTCGTGAGTTCGCCATGACTGCCGTCAAAATGGTGCAATTCATCCAGTCTTTCGAATAAATCCCACTTCCGTCGGTGCATTTCACCGTGAGGAAGAGCGGAACATCGCGTTTGCGCGCGGTTTCTCCCCTTGTTTTCGCCTCGGAACTCAGTTTTTTACCCGAGAAATGGAACAAAGTGGCGGAAACGCTTGGTGTTTTCGGCTTTTATGCCTAACTTTGCCATCGCAAACGCACAAAAGGGCAAATACCAGAGTGGCCAAATGGGGCAGACTGTAAATCTGCTGGCTTACGCCTTCGGTGGTTCGAATCCATCTTTGCCCACCTTCCGGCGCAGGAACTGAAAAGTTCTTGCGCCGGTTGCTTTTGTGAAATGAAGTCAGCGCGTTGCGTTCTCATTAGTGGGAGGCAATAGATCTAATGACACGAACGGAAGCTCCGACAAGAGGGTGGGAGAGCGAAACGTGGCGACCCCTATTTTAATCCAGGGGAAGAAGAAAAACAAAGGCCCGGTGAAACCAGTGTTTCACCGGGC
>ERZ772978.353-NODE-353-length-18392-cov-249.199_pt1 | contig 18392 bp, 16 predicted proteins | sample MGYA00511675_ERZ772978 | MGnify/ENA primary metagenome ERZ772978 (study PRJEB29015, sample SAMEA2738092) | human oral metagenome | biome: human oral; feature: human-associated habitat; material: saliva | place: China | collected 2156 ... | reverse complement strand
TCGTCGCCGCCCTTCTCGTCGCGCATGCGGAACATGCCGAGCGCGCGGCAGCGGATCACGCAGCCGGGGAACGTGGGCTCCTCGAGAAGCACCAGCGCGTCCAGCGGATCCCCGTCCTCGCCCAGGGTGTCGTCAATGAACCCATAGTCGTCCGGGTAGCGCGTCGAGGTGAAGAGCATGCGGTCCAAGCGGATGCGACCCGTCTCGTGATCGATCTCGTACTTGTTCCGATTCCCCTTGGGAATCTCGATGGTGACGTCAAACTCCATGTTCGAGCCTTCCATGTCAGCCCCGAAACTCGGGGGTCCGGTTGGTTGAGTCGGCGCATGGACGGGTACTGTAGCTACCGAGGTAACCACGAAGGGACATCCATGCATCGCACGTCTATGGGGCCAATTGTAAGCGCAAGCACCGCACTTGTGGCGACTGTCGCTTTTGCCTGCGCGGGCTGTACCACGAACGGCCCCACGCCCGCGGCCGCCCCGACCGCACCCGCGCTCGAGCCCGCCACCGCGTCCGTGCCCGCCCAGGCCTCGGGCAACCCGGTGAGCGCCGCCGACGTGCAGGAGCTGTGGGCCCCCGTCGCCGCCGCTGCCGCCGAAGGCGGATACGTCGCGTGGGGCACCGTCGTCGACGCCCAGACCGGCGAAGTCCTCCTCGACGCGGACGCCTCTGTCGCCCACACGACCGCCTCCACTACGAAGACCCTCGCGGCGTTCTCCGCACTCACTCACCTCGACCCGACCGTGACTCTGGCGACCAGCGCCCTCCTGGGCGGCGACAACCAGACCCTCTACCTCGACTCCGAGGGTGACCTTCTCCTGGGGGCGGGCACCAGCGAAGACACCGACGTGTCGGGCCGCGCCGGGCTCCAAACACTCGCCAACGACACGGCCGCCGCCCTCGCCCAGCGCGGCGTCACCTCCGTGACCCTGAACTGGAGGGGCACCCTCTTCGACGGCGCCTCCCACCTGTCCTCCTGGGACGCCCAGGAGGTCGGCAGCTACGAGGGCCACGTCGGCCCCATGGCGATCGACGCCGGGCGCACCTTCGAAGGCGCGAACGACTTCTACGCGGACGCCCCCGGCCACGTCGCCCAGGTCTTCGCCTCGGCCCTGACCTCCGCGGGAGTGAGCGTCAGCCTCGGCGAGGCCGGGGAACCCCCCGCGGGCGCCTCCCCCCTCGCCTCCGTCTCCTCCGCGCCGATGGGGGAGCAGCTGCGCTGGATGCTCGCCCACTCGGACAACACGCTCGCCGACCAATACTGCCGCTTCGCCGCGCGCGCGGCCGGCGCCCCCACCACCTACGAGGGCGCCACCTCGACCGTCACGTCCACCCTGACCTCGGCGGGTATCCCCACCGACGGCCTGTTCCTCGAGGACTGCTCGGGTCTGTCCAGTAACGACAAAATCAGTGCCAACACGCTCGTCGGCGTCCTCAAGGCCTCGTACGCGGGGCAGGGAACAGGCGCGGACACGATGCGTCTCCTGCCCTGGGCGGGCCTGGTCGGCACGCTCTCCCAACGCATGAACGAGGCCCCGGCCGCCGGCAACGTTCAGGCAAAGACGGGCTCCCTCCAAGAAGTCACCTCCCTGTCGGGCTCGGTCCGAACGCGCAGTGGCCGCCTCCTCCTCGTCTCGATCGGCCACGACCAGGTCACCGACGGCGCCTACGCCACGCGCGGCCGCCTGGACACCTTCGAGGAAGGCCTGGCCGGGCTAAACTAACCCCATGGATATGCCGTTTGGCCCGCGCGACGTCGCGGGAGTCCTCGCTTCGATGTCCTACGCGGGCCCGTCGGCCTCGCGCGTTGGCGCCTCCGCCGTCGTGGCGCGCCTACGCCGGTCGGTGGCGTGGTCGGACCGCCGACTCGCGGAGCTGTCCACCCTGCCCCAGGCCTCCGCGACGGTCGCCCAGTCTCAGACGCTCGTCGTCGACCGGCGCGGGCTGATCCGTCGGGTCGGCGCGATCCTGGACCGCTTCGAAGACACGCGCACGCCCAAGGTCTTGGCCGCCGAAGCCATCGTGCTGCGCGCCCTCGCCAAAGCCGCGACGGGCATCTGGGACGTGACCGCCGGGCGCCGCATCCTCGTGGCCCCCAACGTCCTCGCGGACGCCCAGCGCTACGCCCTGGACCAGACGGACTGGTGCCGCTGGGTGTCCCTGTGCACGGGCCTGCGCGGCGTCCACCTCACCCACGCCCCCCACCTCGTGCCCCACGTCGCGGAGCTGATGCGCGCCCTACCCGAACGCAGCGACGAACTCGTGCGTATCGTCCTCCTCCTGGACGCGCTGCCCACCGCCGAAATGGAGGTCCTCACGCCCAAAGACCTGCCGTCCATCCAATGGCTGCGCGCCCATCGCGCCCACGCCGGGGGAGTCGCCCTGGTGCGCGCGTGCGCGGCCGCGGGCATGCCGCTGGCCGGCGTCGAGGCCCTCCAAGCCCAGACCGAGGGCTTCGCCCGCACGGTCGTGCGCGAGGGCGCGGTCGCTGCCCTGCTCTCCGACGTCGAGGCGCTGCCCACCGCCAGCGAGTACGCTTCGCCCACGACGTGGCTCGCGCGTGTGCGCTGACGCCTCGCGTCTCGTGGGCGCCAACCCCCGAGGCCACCTGCGCGCCTGCTCGCTCGCGGTACGCGAGAGCCTGCGCGCATTCATCGACGAGGCCGGGGCCCCTCCCGCCCTCGTCGTCGGCCTGTCGGGGGGAGCGGATTCCCTGGCGCTGGCGCTGACTGTCATCGACGTCGCCGACCGCCTCGGCATTCCGGTCGTCACCGTGACCGTCGATCACGGCCTGCGGGAGGGGAGCGGGCTCGAGGCTCGCCGCGTCGCTGACCTGGCCGCCTCCTGGGGGGCGCGAGCCCTCGTCGACACCGTGACGGTCGACGGGCACGGAGGCCCCGAGGGGGCAGCCCGTGACGCCCGGCGAGCCGCCCTGCGCGCGGTCGCACGGCGAGAGTGTGCCCCGATCCTCCTCGGCCACACCATGGACGACCAGGCCGAGACGGTCCTCCTGCGCCTCGCGCGAGGCTCCGGACCCTCGTCCCTGCGGGCCATCGCCCCGATCTCGCGCGACGCTGACGGCGTCACGTGGCTGCGCCCCCTCCTCGGGCTGCGCCGCAAGGACACGGAGGGTGCCTGCGCCCAGGCGGGCCTGACCCCCGTCCACGACCCGACTAACGACGTCGATGGCCCGTGGCGCGCCGCCGACGGGAGCGCCCTGCGCCGCAGCGCCGTGCGCCAGCGCGCCATCCCCGCCCTGGCCGCGGCCCTCGGCGTCGACCCGGTGCCCGCCCTCGCCCGCACGGCCGCCCTCTGCGCCGCAGACGACGACGCCCTCAACGACTGGGCGCGTACCCTGACCGCGCTCGCGTCCGACGGGCAGGCGCTCGCGGGAGGCGCGCCCCACGTCGGCGAAGGCAAGCGGGCGGACGAGCCGGCCGGGGCCTCGTCCCTGCGGGTCGCCGACCTGGCGGGCGCCCCCCGAGCCGTGCGCACGCGCGCGCTGCGCGAGGCGGCCCAACGCGCGGGCATCCGCGCCCTGTCGGGGACGCACCTGGATGCCCTCGACGACCTGGTCGTCGCGTGGCGGGGGCAGGGCGAGATCCCGTTGCCCGGCGGCGGCGCGCGCCGAGTTGGGCGCTCTGGCGGGGCGCGCATCGTCCTCGCGGCGCGCGGGCGTGAGCCGACGGTGTTGCGCTCACAGTGAGAATCCATGCCTTCCTGGCACAACCACGCGGTTATATGGCACGCTTATAGTGCAACCGCTCGCGGAGCACCGATACGAAAAGAGGACACGGTGGACGCCACCGACATGGGAAACGATCTGAAAGAAATCCTCGTCACCGCCGAGGACATGGACCGTAGGCTCGGCGAGATGGCCGAGCAGATTGACCGCGACTACGCGGGCAAGGAACTGCTCATCGTCGGTGTCCTGCGTGGCGCCGTCATGGTGATGGCCGACCTGTCCCGCAAGCTGCACACGCCCCTCGAGATGGACTGGATGGCCGTCTCCTCCTACGGCTCGGGCACGAAGAGCTCGGGCGTCGTGCGCATCCTCAAAGACCTCGACCAGGACGTCGCCGAGCGCCACGTCCTGATCGTCGAGGACATCATCGACTCGGGCCTGACGCTGTCGTGGCTGCAGGCCAACCTCATTGGGCGCGGAGCCGCCTCCGTCAACATCGCGACCGCGCTGCGTAAGCCTGCCGCCGCGAAGGTTGACATCGACGTGACCTACGTGGGCTTCGACATTCCCGACGAGTTCGTCGTCGGCTACGGCCTCGATTACGCGGAAAAATACCGCAATCTGCCCTTCGTGGGGACGCTCCAGCCCCACGTCTACGCCAACTAACAACTTCGGAACCTGATAAGGGACATACGTGAACGACAAGACGAAGAATAAGCGCCCGAGCTTGGCGTGGGTGACGATTCCGCTCGTCATCCTGCTCGCGGGCGGATGGTTCCTCTGGCAGGCGTTCCAGCCTCGCTCGATTTCCACGTCCGAGGGTATGGCGCTCATCTCGGGGACCACCGTCGAGAAGGTCGTCCTCAATGAGGGCACCCAGCAGGTGAACCTGACGCTGAGCGAGGACTACCACCACGAGAGCACGGGCGTGGGCGACCCCTCCGCGAACCTCGGGAAGAACGTCTACTTCACGTACTCCTACGTTCAGACGAAGGACATTTTGGACACGGTGGCGGCCCAGGCGCCCTCCAAGGGCTGGAACGCGGTGCGTCCCCAGTCCAGCGCCCTGGGCGCCATGTTCCAGCTGATCGTCCCGCTCCTGATCCTCATGGGCGCCTTCTACTTCATCATGCGCTCCATGTCGGGCTCGCGGATGATGGGCGGCTTCACGCAGTCGCGCGCCAAGGAATTCAACCAGGAGCGCCCGGACGTCACCTTCGCGGACGTCGCCGGTGAGGACGAGGCCGTGGAGGAGCTCGAGGAGATCCGCGAGTTCCTGGCGTCCCCGGACAAGTTCCACAAGGTGGGCGCGCGCATCCCGCGCGGCGTCCTGCTCTACGGGCCTCCCGGGACCGGTAAGACCCTGCTCGCCAAGGCTGTGGCCGGCGAGGCGAAGGCCCCCTTCTTCTCGATCTCCGGTTCGGAGTTCATGGAGCTCTACGTCGGCGTGGGCGCCTCGCGCGTGCGCGAGCTCTTCGAGCGCGCCAAGAAGAACGCGCCGGCCATCATTTTCGTCGACGAGATCGACGCGGTGGGTCGCCACCGCGGCAGCGGCATCGGCGGCGGCAACGACGAGCGCGAGCAGACGCTCAACCAGCTCCTCGTCGAGATGGATGGCTTCGACGAGCGCGCCAACATCATCCTCATCGCGGCGACCAACCGCCCCGACATCCTGGATCCGGCGCTGCTGCGCCCGGGCCGATTCGACCGCCAGATCGCCGTCGAGGCCCCGGACCTGAAGGGCCGCGAGGCCATCCTGAAGGTCCACGCGCAGGGCAAGCCCCTCACGCAGCAGGTGGACCTGCGCCAGATCGCCAAGCGCACGCCCGGCTTCACGGGCGCGGACCTGGCGAACGTCCTCAACGAGGCGGCGCTGCTCACCGCGCGCTCGAACATGCAGTTCATCGACGAGCGAGCCATTGACGAGGCTATCGACCGCGTCATCGCCGGACCGCAGAAGCGCACCCGCGTCATGAACGATCACGACAAGGCCGTGACCGCCTACCACGAGGCCGGCCACGCCCTGGCCGCCGCGGCGTTGAACTACACGGACCCGGTCACGAAGGTGACGATCCTGCCGCGCGGGCGCGCCCTGGGCTACACGATGGTCATGCCCACCGAGGACCGCTTCAACAAGACCCGCAACCAGCTCCTCGACGACCTGGTGTACGGCATGGGCGGCCGCGTCGCCGAGGAGATCGTGTTCCGCGACCCCTCGACCGGCCCCGCCAACGACATCCAGCAGGCCACGAAGACGGCCCGCGCGATGGTCACCGACTACGGCATGAGCGACCGCATCGGCATGGTCAAGCTCGGCGACGCCGACACCGAGGCCTTCGGTCACGGCTCCGGCGAGGGCCCGCGTGCCTTCTCCGACGAGACCGCAGCGATCATCGACGAGGAGGTTCGCCGCCTCCTGGACAACGCGATGCGCGAGGCGTGGCGCATTCTCTCAGAAAACCGCGCGGTTTTGGACACCCTGGCGTCCCGCCTCCTGGAGGAGGAGACCCTCGACGAGGCGCAGCTCGCGGAGATCTTCAAGGACGTCGTCAAGGCGCCCGAGCGTCCCGTGTGGAACTACCAGTCGGACGCGGCTGTTCCGGGCGTGGTCCTGGGCCACCCCGTGGGCATCAAGCCTGACGACGAGTGGAACCCCGTCCCCGAGCAGGGCATCGACGTGTCGCCGACTGAGGTCACCGATGCCTCGGGCGAGGAAGAGGAGCAGGCGTGACCTACGATGCCGCAGGCGTGGAGAAGGCCTCGCGCGACCTGCTGGTCGCGATCGGCGAGGACCCCGAGCGTGAGGGCCTGATCGGTACTCCTGACCGCATGGCGCGCGCGTGGCGCGAGATGTGCTCCGGCCTCTTCGAGGACCCCCGCGAGCACCTGCGCACGCAGTTTCATGCGGGCACGGACGAGCTGGTGCTGGTCCGCGACATTACTTTCCACTCGGTGTGCGAGCATCACCTGCTGCCCTTCTACGGCCGCGCGCACGTGGGCTATATTCCGCGCGGCGGCGTCGTCACGGGCCTGTCGAAGCTCGCGCGCCTCGTCGAGGGCTATGCGCGGCGCCCCCAGGTGCAGGAGCGCCTGACCGCGCAGATCGCCGACGCCATTGACGAGGTCCTCGATCCTCAGGGCGTCATCGTCGTCATCGAGGCGGAGCACATGTGCATGTCGATGCGCGGCATCTCCAAGCCGGGCTCGTCGACCGTGACGAGCGCGCTGCGCGGCATCATGAGCGACGGCGCGACCCGCGCGGAGATGATGGCCCTCGTCCTGTCGGGGAGCCGCTGACGTGTCTGTCCTGCCTCTGCCCCCCGCCCCGGCCTCGTCCGTGACTCCCACGCCCCCGACGCTGCCCGGGGCCCTGACGCTGCCCGCCTCGCGCGCGGCTATCATGGGCATCCTCAACGTCACGCCCGATTCCTTCTCGGATGGGGGTCGCTACGCGGATGCGCCCGCGGCGCTCGCGCACGCGCGCGCGATGGTGGCCGCCGGCGCTGACCTGATCGACGTGGGCGGGGAGTCGACGCGCCCGAATTCGACGCGCATCAGCGCGGACGAGGAGTGGGGACGCATCGGGGCAATCGTCGAGGCGTTGGCCGGTGACGGCATCGTCGTGTCCGTGGACACGTTGCACGCCTCGACGGCCCGCGCGGCGGCCGAGGCGGGCGCGGCGATTATCAACGACGTGAGCGGCGGGCGCTGGGACCCGCGGATGAACGAGACGGTTGCGGCCTCGGGATGCGCCTACGTGGTGCAGCACTACCGGGCGCTGCCCGGGATGCCGGGGGAGTCCTTCGACTACGGGGATGACCTGGTGGGCACGCTCGTCGAGCGTCTGAGTTCGCAGGTTGGCGCCGCACGTGATGCGGGTGTGACAGCTGATAAAATTGTTATCGACCCAGGCCTCGGCTTCTCGCTCACGAACGACCAGTGCTGGCAGATCCTGTCCGAACTGCCGCGCCTTGCCTCCTGTGGGTACCCTGTACTCATCGGAGCGTCGCGTAAGCGCTTCGTCAAGGCCCTCGGCGGCGACGTGGACACCGACAGCGCAGCCATCGCCGCCCACAGCGTCCGAGCGGGCGCGTGGGCCGTGCGGGTCCACGACGTCGCGGCCACCGTCGCGGCCATCGCTCGAAAGGAGAACGACGTTGAGTAGCAGACGCGTCATCATCGCCCTCAAGGGACTGGGGGCGATGGCCAACCACGGCGTTTACGACTTCGAGCGCACCCAGGAACAGCGCTTCAGTGCCGATGTCGTCATGTGGGTCGAGACCGCGGGCACGACCGACGACATCGCGGCCACCGTCTCCTACGCCGACATCGCCGACGAGACCATGGCGATCCTGACCGGCAACCCCGTCGACCTGATCGAAACCCTGGCCGAAACCATCGCCTCGCGCGTCATGAGCCACGAGGGCGTGGTCGGCACGGAGGTCACCGTCCACAAGCCCGACGCCCCCATCGACCACCCCTTCTCCGACGTGTCCGTGACCGTGCGCGCCGGCGAGACCGAGGCCCTGCCCCTCTCCCTGTCCCTCAAGGGCATTTACGAGGCCGAGGACGGCTCCGTGCTCACCGGTGAGATCGAGGCCTACGGGCGCGCCCAGGCGCCCAGCCCCGCGCAGCAGAAGCGATCGGCGCCCTCTCGCAGGCGCCGAGGGGAACACGCCGCTCCCCGCGAGGAGGATTCCTCCCGCCCCGCGCACCTGCGCGCCCGCCGCGTCGTGCTGGCTATCGGCGGCAACCTCGGCGACGTCCCCGTCACCCTCATGCACACGGTCGAGGCCCTGTCCTACATGGAGGGCTTCCAGATCGAGGACGTCTCCCCGATCATGCGCACCAAGCCCGTCCTGGCCCCCGGCCAGGCACCCCAGCCCGACTACTGGAACGCCGTCGTCGTGGGCTCGGCCATCGCCACCCCCGACGAGCTTTTCGCCCAGACCAGCCGGATTGAGCGCGAGCTCGGCCGCGAACGCCACGAGCGTTGGGGGGCTCGCAGCGTCGACATCGACATCATCCAGGTCGAAGGCCTGGCCTCCTCCGACCCCGTGCTCACGCTGCCGCACCCGCGCGCCAAGGACCGCGCCTTCGTGCTGGCCCCCTGGCTCCTGTGCGAGCCGGACGCGATCCTCGAGGGCGTCGGGCGCGTGTGCGACCTGCTGGCCACCACGCCCGACCGCGAGGGCATTATTGACGCCGTCGACGACTGGCTCGAAGACCCGGCCGCCGTCATGGCCGACTCCGACCAGCTCCTCGCCCAGCGCGCCGAGAAGGCCAGCGCGGACATGCGCGAGCTCCTCGAGACCCTGACCGGCGAGATCAGCCAGGTCACCGACCTAGTTGGCCGCCCCGGCGTCCCCTTCGGCGAGGCCCCCGCGCCCGCCGCGCAGGACGCGAGCCCCGAGCCCGCCGCGCAGGAGGACGCCGCGCGGGAGGACGCCCCCGTCGGCGCCGAACCCGCCGCCTGGAGCAGCCTTCACACCCCGTGGTCCTTCGCCGAGGTCGACGCGCACAGCGCCCACTGGGCGAGCGCCGACGCCCCCGCGGACGGGGCGGCCGACGTCGAGTATGACGAGGCCGAGGACTCCCGGCCGCCCATTCCCCAGCCCGAGACGCCCGCGCAGCGCGCCCTACGGGTCGCCGAGGCGGCCGAGGCGCCCGTCGCCTTCACCGACGTCGATGACGCCGAGACCGGCGCCGTCGAGGTCGTCGCCCAGTTCCCGGACATCGACCCCGCCCCGGAGACCGACTCAACCCCGGAGACCGCTCCCGCCCCGGACGCTCAGGCCCCGACCGACGAGGACGAGTCCGCGAGCGAGACGCCCGCTCACGCGCAGGCGGCTCCGGCCTCGTCCCGCCCCGCGTGGCACCCCGTCTCTTCCGTGCCCGCGGACTCCCCGGCCGGGCGAATGACCCGCAAGATCGGTTCGGGCACCTACACGCCCAGCGGCGAAGAGAAGCCCCGGTGGGCGCCCGTCTTCCAGCAGAAACGTCCCGATTCGCGCGCCGACATCAAGCTGCCCGACTGGAACTTCTCCGTGAGCGCCGCCCACGACGTGCGCGTCGTCGACGACCGCAGCGGCCTGGCCCACGAGCAAGAGCCCCCCAAGCCGACCGTGCACGCCGACGGCCGCGCCACGATCCTGGCCCCCGGGCTGCCCGACAACACCCCCGTCGGCCCCATCCCGGACGACGAGGCCACTCAGACCGGCATCCTGCGTCGCGTCGTCGTGCGGCCCACGATGACCGGAGCGATCCCCATCGTCAAGAGGCGCTAAATGAAACCGCTGGCGATCACCTGGGTGCTGCTGGTCGGCGTCGTATGCGCCGTCATGAGCTTCCTCGGATTCTTCGCGCACATGCGCGCGGGCGGCACCCCCATGATCGTCACTCCCGGCCCCGCCGTCGTCTTCGCCCTGGCCACCGCCGCGCTGATCTGGTCCGGCCTGGCCGTGCGTCGCCTGCGCGCCGGGAAAGACACGTGGATCGATGCGATCGGCGCCATGCGCGTCGCCGTGTTCGCTCGCACCTCGGCGCTGGTGGGAGCCGGCCTGACCGGCATCCTCATCGGAGTCATGGTCGTGTCCCTCATGCAGCTCGAGGCCCCCGCGATGGTCGCTAACTCGCTGGGCTCGGGCATCAGTTCCCTCGTCGGCCTCGTGTGGGTGATCGTCGCGGTCGCCATCGAGCGATGGTGCGTGATCGACCCCGACGACGACCCCCCGAGCTCTCACAAACGCAACGCGGCCGCGTGAATCGGGTGCGCGCGTCGGCTTGTTGGCGCGGATGTGTCGCCCGCCCCGAGCGTTAGGCGCAGCCCGACGCCGCGGCCCGGTATCGTGGAGGCGTGGCTGACCAGCGTAAGAATTCCCCCAAGCGTTCCTCCTCCCGGCGTTCGTCGCCCTCAGGCGCACCCGGGCGCGCGGCAGACCGCACATCGCGGGCGGCGGGCAGCAGGGCCGCGTCCGCGTCGCAGCGCGCGGGTCGCCGCCCCGCGTCATCGAAGGTGCGAGGCGCTACGAGGTCAACCTCGGGTGGCGGCACGCGCCCCCCGGTCAACCTGTGGCCGAGGCGCATCATCACGGGCCTGGGCCTGCTCCTCATCATTGCCCTCATCGTGTGGGGTATCGTCGCGCTCGTGCGTGCCGTCATCGGCGCCATCAGCCCCGACCCCGCGCCGCAGTCCAGCCCGCAATCCGTCCAATCCGGCGCGGTCGACGCCTCGGGCTACACGCTCAAGGGCGGCCAGGAGGCCACGGCCGACGGCCTGCTCACGAACGGCACCCAGATCGATATCCCCGCCTGCCTCGAGCGCGACATCAGGGTGAGCGCCAAGGCGTCCGAGGCCTCGTCGGGCTCCGCGATGCCCGTGACCCTGACCCTCGAGAACCGCGGCTCGGTGGCCTGTTCGACATCCCTGGCGAATTTCTCCCTGCAGGTCAGTACGGGCGACCAGCTGGTGTACAACTCCGCGCGGTGCGAGCAGGATCAACAGTCCTCCACGACGCTGCTGCTGCGCCCAAACGGCACGTGGACGGGATCGTTGAGCTGGGATGGCTACGTGTACACGGACGGGTGCACGCCGCCCGCGGGTGGGGCCAGCGCAGCCGCGGCGGGAACCTACATGGTGGTCGTCACCATGGGTGGGCGCGAGGTCGGCTCGACGGTCGTTGACGTGACGCCCGCTCCCGTGCCCCAGTCGGGCGCGCAGTCCGGCGCCCAATCGGGGGCGCAGCCGGGGGCCCAGTCGGGCGAGCGGCGCACGCGCTAGCGAGGCCAGGGTGCGCGTCGTGGCGCCAGGGCTTCGCGTTACCAGCCGACGACCCCCGCGCCGACCGCCTGCGCCTGGTGGGCAAGGTTTTCGGCGATGAGCTGGGCGCGGTAGTGGCCGACGCCGTCGATGACCTCGATGTCCTCGATCGACGCTTCGCGCAGCTGCGTGAGGGTGGAAAAGTGCGCGGAAACGGCTTTGATGGCGTTCCAGGACAGGTGGGGGACCAGGGAGAGGGCGCGCACGCCCCGGGGCGTGATCTCGCGGTCCAGGTCCGCGACCTCGTACACGTCCAGGCCGAGGATGTTCGCGATGGCGGTCAGGTCCACGATCCGCTCGGAGCCCAGCGAGGACAATTCGGCCTCGACGCGGGCGACGTCCTCGGGGTCGTGGATGTAGTCACGCATGACGAGGGCGCGTTCGGAGGCAGAGCCGCGCACGAGGTCCTCGACTTGCAGGGCGAGCAGGCGCCCCTCGGAGCCGAGCTCCTCCAGGTATTCGGTGATTTCGGAGGTGATGCGCCGGATCATCTCCATGCGCTGCATGACGGTGGCGACGTCGCGCACGGTCGCGCTGTCGCGCATTTCGAGGATGGTGAGGGTCTGGAGGACCTCGTCGAGGCGCTGGCTGTAGCGGTCCAGGGTGTCCACGGCCAGGTTGGCGCGCGACAGGAGGGCCTCGGGTTCTTCGACGAGGCGGTGTTCGGTTCCCACGTAGATGGAGATCATGCGCATGGACGCGGAGAGCGACAGGACGGGCAGGTGCGTCTGGCGCGCGGTTCGTTGGGCGGTGCGGTGACGCATGCCGGATTCGTCGGTGGGGATCGTGGGGTCGGGGAAGAGCTGGACGTTTGCCTTACGGATGCGCCACAGGTCGGGGTCGATGATGACGGCGCCGTCCATCTTGCACAGCTCGCGCAGGCGTGCGGCCGTGAAGGCGATGTCGAGGTCGAAGCCGCCCGAGCACATGGCCTGTACTTCGGGCGTGTAGCCGAGGACGATCAGTGCGCCCGTGTGGGAGCGCTGGATTCGTTCCAGTCCCTCGCGTAGAGGCGTGCCGGGCGCGACTGCGCGCAGTGCTTCTCGAAGGATCGCTGCGTCGGACGTCAATGTGCTTCCCTCCCAATCGAGTAGGTTCGATCTCTATTATTGCGAGTCCGTGGGGAATGCGACGCGAATCGCCGTCGCTAAATCAGAGACAGTGAACACGGTGATGCCCTCGACGCCGGCGAGGTCGTCGCTGCCCTGGGCTGGGACGATGGCGCTGGCGAAGCCCAGGCGGGCGGCTTCGGCGAGGCGGCGCTGGGTGCCCGTGCAGGCCCGGACCTCGCCGGTGAGGGAGATTTCCCCGACCGCGACGAGGTCGGGGCGCGGGGGAGTGCCCTTCAGGGAGGACACGATGGAGATGGCCATCGCCAGGTCGATGGCGGGTTCGACGGTGCGCGCCCCGCCCACGGTGGACACGTAGACGTCCGCGCCCGACGTGTCCGCGCCGATGCGAGCCTGGAGGACCGCCAGGATCATGGCGACGCGCGCGTGGTCGACGCCCGACGTGGTGCGCCGGGGGGAGCCCCCGGAGGAGGGGGCGACGAGGGACTGGATCTCGGTGGGCAGCGGGCGCCTGCCCTCGAGGGAGACCGCCGCGCAGGTGCCGGGCACGCCGCGCGTCGTGCGCGACAGGAACAGCCCGGAGGGGTCGGCCAGGCCGTTGATCCCCGAGTCCGTCAGCTCGAAGCAGCCGACCTCGTCGGTGGGGCCGTAGCGGTTTTTCACCGCGCGCAGCAGGCGCAGCCGCGAGTGGCGGTCGCCCTCGAACTGGCAGACGACGTCCACGAGGTGCTCGAGGACGCGCGGGCCCGCGATGCCCCCGTCCTTGGTGACGTGGCCGACCAGGAGGGTCGGCAGGTCGGATTCCTTGGCGACCCGGATGAGGGAAGCGGCGACCGCGCGCACCTGGGCGACGCCGCCCGCCCCGCCCTCGACCTGGGCGGAGGAGATCGTCTGCACGGAGTCGACGATGAGGAGGGAAGGCGATGCCTGCTGCACGTGCCCGAGGACGACGCCGAGCTCCGTCTCATCCGCGATCAACAGGTTCGGCTCCAACGCGCCGATGCGTTCCGCGCGCCCGCGCACCTGCGCCGCCGACTCCTCGCCCGTCACGTACAGGACGGGTCCGCGCCCGCCGGCCGCCGCCGTGCGCGCCGCCTTCGCGGCCACGTCCAGCAGCAGCGTCGACTTACCGACGCCGGGCTCGCCCGCCAAGAGAATGACAGCGCCGGGAACGATGCCGCCGCCGAGGACCCGGTCCAGCTCGCCCACGCCCGTCGAGCGCGACGAGGCCCGTTCCCCGTCCACCTCGCCGATCGGCAGGGCGGGGCGACGCGGGACAGTCGCGGACGCGCGCGGCCCGCCCGAGGCCTGGCCCGCCTGGTCGACTGTGCCCCACGCCCCGCACTCGCGGCACTGACCCACCCACTTGGGGGAGGTCCACCCGCAGTCGGAGCAACGGTAGGTGATCTTCTCTTTCGCCATGCCCCCACGGTAACGCGCCGCACCCACATCTGCGTCCCGCCCGCGCGGGCAGGGGGCGGGCGCCGTCGCACAGACATGGCACGCGCCTTGGGCCGGGCTTGGAGCCGCACATAACCGGGTGGTAAAATGACCCGTTGTGCACCAGCACGCGCGGCGAAAGGACACGGGATGACGCACGACAAGAGGCGCCTCGCGCGGCGTAGCGCAAGCATTGGGCTCGCCGGCGCACTCGCTGTAGCGGCGCTGGTGGTTCCCGCACCCCCGGCCTCGGCCGCGCGCACGCCGATTACGGCCGACGAGCAGGAGTACTATTCCTACTACTACCTGAACTCCCTCCACTCCTCGGGCTACACCGGCACAGGCGTGACGATCGGCCTGCTCGACGGGCCCGTCAACACGAAGATTCCCGAGCTGCAGGGTGCGAACATCGAATTCAAGAGCCGCTGCACCGTCGAGTCCAGCGACGACTCCTGGGAACATGGGACGGCCATCGCCCAGGTAATGGTGGCTCCGAACTTCGGGATCGCCCCCGGGGCAACTCTGAACCGATACACGGTCTCGCTCAAGGGCGATACCGCGGGCGACGACTGCGCGATCGGCGACTGGGCGCGGGGCTACTCCGACACTTCGGTCCTGATCGAGCTCGCGTTGAACGACGGCGTAGACGTCATCTCCATCTCCTCCACGTATCTGTCCGACTACGACGGGATGCGCTGGGCGCTTGCTCGCGCTATCCACGAGCAGGTGCCGGTCGTGGTCTCGATGGGGAACGACTCCACCTACAACCCGGAGACGACACTCGCGCGCTTCTCCGGCGTCGTCGGCGTCGCCTCCATCGAAACGGACGGCTCCCTCGCCTCGTACTCGAACTACGGAGACTTCGTCTCGACGGCCGCCCTGGGCAGACCGTATGCGCGCTCAGGCGTCTCGTGGGAGCGCTTAAACTGGTACGGCACCTCCTTCGCGTCGCCGACGGTCGCCGCCTCCCTGGCCCTGTCGATGCAGCGATGGCCGCGCGCGACGGGCAACCAGATCCTGCAGGGCCTCGCGCGCACGGGTGTCGGCGGAGACGGCGGCAACTGGAACGCCTACACGGGATACGGGGCGCTGGACCCCTACCTGATGCTGACGACGAATCCGACGAGGTTCCCCGACGAGAATCCCTTCATGAACAAGGGGTACGAGTCGACTCCGACCCGGCAGGACGTCCAGGACTACGCGGACGGCCTCGTGGATCCCCGCCAGATCAACGCGGATAATTCCTACGCATACCGGGGCCTCGACGAGCGGATCGCCTTCAGTCGATCGCACAGCTACCCGACGCACCTGGGCACGAGCCCGCGCTACCACAGGAAGTAGTAACGGACCGGCGAGGCGCCGGGGGCTACTTGGCGACGGTGAAGCGGCGGACGATGGGGGTCTGCGGCTGCTCTGGCCCGTCGATCTTCAAGGTCCACACGTAGGTCAGGTTGGGGCCGGAGCCCTCAACCTCCACGGTCCACGACGAGTAGTACTCGCAGTCGTGCTCGACGCACAGGTCGTAGGTGTCCTGTCCGAGGCGCCAGTAGGCGGTCGCGGACATCAGCTGATACACCTCGTCGCGCTTGTCGACGACGACGCTGCCGCCGCTGCCGAGCTTGAAGCGCTGCTGGCGAATCGTGGAGGGGGAGGACGCGACGAGCTGGGTGCCGACCATGTCGTTGAGCGCCCGCGCCTTCTCGAGGATGGCCGCCTCCTGCGCGCCCGTGGCGTTGCGCAGCTGCCTGGTAAACTCTCGCTTTTGCTCGCTCGGGATGTTCCTCATCCGGGAGATTTCGGTCGACGGGGAAGGGGTGGAACCGCTGAAGCGCAGCGGGATGCAGCCGCCACACGCGATGGCGGCGACGAGCAGGGCCACTGACGCTGAGAGTGGGCGGCGGTACGGTGCGAGGTGCACGACTCTCTCCTCCGGTTGAGAACGCCTCATCATATGTGATGGATGGGGTTGCGCGTCAAGGAGCGTTGGTCTCGCCCTGCCGAGGAGTGAGGCGCTCGCGGAGCTTGGTGATCAGTCGTTTGGCGCCCCAGTGGGGTGGGCGCGACGTGGGGTCGACGCGGCGCAGGAGCGAAGGCGTGTGGTAGTGCCACTCGTCTTCGGATTCGCCGACGATGCGTGCACTCAGGCGCGCCGATCCGAAGAGCTGGCCCGTCGTGGTGGCTTCGAGGAGGACGCCGCCCTGGTCGGTCACGTCCACCCACACGTGCGGCCCGGGCCCCGGGACGAAGGAGGCGGGTCCTGGGAACAGGATGTCGACGGCGCGAGGGTCGGGTGCCTCAGCGTGGATACGGCCCTCCTCGGTGACGGTGACGGGTACGCGCGTGCCCGAGGGGAGTTCGATGAAGTCTTTGTGCCAGTGTTCCTGCCGGGCCCCTCCCCAGGGGAGGTGCAGCTGCTCGAGTGGCCCGGGGGTTGGTCGCGCGGGCGCGATCATGGACTCGTGGGCGTAGGGGCCGGTCTCCGGGGCGGGAATGTCTGCGTGGAATCCGCCTATCTCGTCGCCCCACATGTCGGCTTCTTCGATGGCGGGACTCCAGGGCGCGTGGACGCTCATCGCCGCCATCGTCTCACCGTTCGCGTCGGGGTGCAGGCTGGTGACGACGCCGGTGAGACCCCAGTGGAGGACGTGCGTCGTGCACACGAGGATGTCGGTTGTCGCCAGATCGACGACGCCCCACGCGTTGACCGTCACGCCGGATTGGGAGAGCGCGGGCCCGAGCGTTAAGTGCAGGATGCGGCGGTCTGTCGCGTGGGTCAGGCCGCGGCGCCGATCGATTGGTCGGACGGGGACCCAGCCATGGCCTCGTGCAAAGGTGCGTTCGAAGATCGTCGCGAGCGTCGAGAAGTCGCCCGGGTTGCCGAGTCCTCCCCAGTGCCACAGCCCGTTCGTCTCCGCGTTCCAGTGCGCGAGGACGCGCGAGTTTCCCTCTTCGTCGACGGCTTCGATGCGGGCGCCGGGCAGGAGGGTCATGGGTTCGCTCGAGTGCCACCAGGGGGCCGAGGCGGGGGCGGCGCCGGGCGGGTCCTGTCGGGTGAGGGTGGCCTCGATGTCGGGCAGGACGTCGAAGTGCAGGAGATAGACGCACGAGGAGCATTCCTCGTTTCCGGTCGTGTCGGTGTCCGGTGGGAGTCCCTGCGCGTTGGGGGGCGGGCCCGTGAAGGCGGCGAGGGTGCCGGACTCGCAGAGCCAGCCCAGGTCCATGAGCTGGAGGATCGCGGACGTGGTGGGGCGGCGCGGCAGGGCGTCTGCCGGGAGGAAGAATCCTTGGGCGTAGGCTCTGCAGAATCCGCCTTCCGTCGCGTTGGTCAGGTAGGCGCGGGCGCGGCGCGGCGTCAGGAGTTGGACGTAGCGGGTGGGCGCGTGGGGGATTTCGGTCAGGGACCGGTCCTGGTCACGAGGCCGTGGCTGGGTGGGGGAGCCGGGCATGGGCGTGGGGCGGGTCAGGGCCTGTTGGCGAAGTACTCCAACAGGTGCGAGTCGCCGGAGACGATGATTTCGTCGTCCGCGTTGATGCGCGTCGAGGCGTTCGCGTATTCGAACCGTTGCTTGGGTCGGCGAATCGCCAGGACGTTGACGCCGTAGCGGCCGCGCAGGTCCAGTTCCTCCAGCGAGAAGCCGTGCACTTCTTTGGGTGGGCGAAGCTTCATGATGGAAAAACCGTCTTTTTCCATCTCGATGTAGTCGACCATGCGTCCGCCGACGAGGTGCGCGGTGCGTTTTCCCGCGTCCAGGTCGGGGTAGACGACGTGGTGGGCGCCGACGCGGCGCAGGATGCGCCCGTGCTGGGAGGAGGTTGCCTTGACCCAGATGGAGGAGATGCCCATGTCGACGAGGTTGGCGGTGATGAGCACGGCGGCCTCGAGGGAGGAGCCTACGCCGACGACGGCGCTGCGGAATTCGCGCGCGCCCAGCTGCTCGAGCGCGTCCTTGGAGGTGGCGTCAGCTTCGACCAGGGGGAAGCGACCCGCGAAGGCTTGCACGCGCGCGGGGTTCTTTTCGACGGCCAGGATCTCGTAGCCGAGCTGGTCCTGTGTGACCGCGACGGCGGACCCGAAGCGGCCCAGTCCGATGACGAGTGTGCCCGACTGGAGGTCTTTTGACTCACGTTCTTCTGTCATGCCTCCATTGTTCCCTCCCGTGGTGCTGCGCGCGAACGGTGTGAGGGTGAGGCGTGGGCGTCTCACCTGTCGGCGTGGGCCCGGTGCGGTGGCGATAGATGCTGATGAATAAGAGGCGTGTTCGTGTCAGTGGGCGTCGGTATTGCGAAGCGCGGTGAGATACCTGAGGGGAAATGTGCCAAAAGGTTAGACTTTTGGTGGGTTGTGTGGTTAGACTAGCGTTGCAAGTAGGGCGTT
>ERZ772978.347-NODE-347-length-18526-cov-8.0249_pt1 | contig 18526 bp, 12 predicted proteins | sample MGYA00511675_ERZ772978 | MGnify/ENA primary metagenome ERZ772978 (study PRJEB29015, sample SAMEA2738092) | human oral metagenome | biome: human oral; feature: human-associated habitat; material: saliva | place: China | collected 2156 ... | reverse complement strand
GGGCGTCGAAGATGGGGGCCTTGCCCCAGTCGCCGTAGAAGCCCAGGTAGGGCACGGCGAGGTCGGGCTGTCCACCGGTCTTCGAGGTGAAACGCACGAAACCATCGAGGAACGTGCCATTGGGCGCGTTGTCCGCGACGTAGGAGGCGAACTCACTGCCGGGCGCGATGTCGATGCCAACGGTGGCCTCGCCGCTCGCGGGGACCGTCACCGTCGCGCCCTCGGCGGACACGGATGCCGCGCCCGAGTACGTGATCTCCACGCCACGGCCTCGCCAATCCGAGGAGTGCTGCGTGAAGAAGCCGCCGTCGACGATCTCGGAGAGGGCCTGCGAGCTCAGCTCGTAGGTGGCCTCGGCACCCGAGAGGTTATGCAGCGTGACATCGAAGTGCCAACCCTTCGTGCCATCCCCCAGATCCGCCTTGGGCCGGGACTGCTCGGGGGCGCCGACCACGGTCGGGTACACGGACGAGGTCGTGGCCGCCAGTGCGTCGACGAGGCCCGCGCCCTGCTTACGCGGCGAATACAGCGCACCCGTCGTCTGGGCCGCGTCGGTCAGGGGACGGGCCGTGCCCATGATGAGGTTCTGAACCACGTCGGCCTTCTGGCGCGCGCTCATCGACGCGAACAGCGGGTCGGACTGGACGCGCTGGAGGACGATCGTGCTGACGCCGGCCATCTGAGGCGTGGCCATCGACGTACCGGAGGATTGCTCGTACGCTCCGTCCGGTATCGATGAGAAAACCTCGCCACCGGGGGCTGCGATCTCGGGCTTGAGACGCAGGTCCGGGGACACGCCCCACGCGGAGAATTCCGACGCCTCGTAGATGGTGGACTGCGGCAGGACCTGGCCCTCGGCGATCGAAAGCTTGTGCTCGGGGGCGTCCAGCATGGCCTGGCCGTCGGCCTGGGAGATGAACGCGGCGGGCATGTCCTGCGTCGTCAGATTCATGGCGATGAGGGATCCGACCGACACGTTGTTGTAGACGACGATGCCGGCGGGCTTGAGGTCGTAGAGGTTCTCGACCTTCTTCTGGTAGGTCATGTTGCCGCGAGAGACGAGCGCGATCTTGCCGGTGAGGCCGTCCGGATACTTGGCCTTGAGCGCAGCCGCATCCTCCTCGGAGGCGAACCCGGCGTCCACGTACTCGTAGGTGCCGGCGGGCAGGTCGGAGAAGAAGGCGACCTTCTCACCGTTGAGGCCACGCGCGCGCTGATATCCGATGTCTTTCCCATTGACGGTGAAGGCGTTGCGGAGCAGGGCGTTTTCGACCGAGGCGACGGCAACCACCGACGAATACGTGGCGGGCTCGTCCAGGACCGAAGAGTCGGGGTCCGAGGCGTAGGGCAGGCCCTTACCGGAGTTGTTGCCGTACCCGGTGGAGAATGCATTGCCCGAGGCCGCGTTGACGGTGATGCCCGCTTCCTGCAGCTTCTTGTACACGGTCGCGTACACCGAGTCGGCCTCGCTATCCATGCCGGCCGTCCAGCCGAGCGACAGGTTGATGACGTCGGGATGCAGGACGAGCATGTCGTCGAGGGAGGCGAGCAGCGCCGAGTCCAGCAGCGCGTCGTCCTCGCTGCGCGTCACCTTCGCGACGATCACCTGGGTGTTCGGAGCGGTGCCGACGATCTTGTCAGCGTTACCTGCGGCGATGCCAGCGACGTGGGTCCCGTGGGAGCCGTTCGGGGTCTTCGCCGGCGACGCGTCGTTATCGCCATCCGCGTAGTCGTAGGCGAAGGGGAACTTCTGCGAGACGTAGACGCCGGTCTTGCCCTCACCCAGCTGCGAGGTCATCGCAGCGACCTTCTGCGGGGTGAGCGGGGGCGTTCCCGCGAGTTCGCCAGTAAAAGCCGGATGCGTCATGTCGACGCCCGTGTCGATGACGGCGATGACCTTTCCTTCGCCCTTCTGGGCGACCTGGTCGATGTGCATCATGAGATGGGCACTCAGGTTGGCGGGGTCCTGCCCGCCGGTCTGCGTGGACTCAATGCCGCCCTCGGCATCGGGCGTAGCCACATCACTGACGCGACCCTCGCGCTCGAGGAACGCTGCGCGCACGCCAGGGGCACGGCGGATCGCGTCGAGCGCACCGACGGGGGCCTTGAGGGCGAAGCCCGACATGACGTTGTCGTACTCGCGTTCCACCTGTGCCGAGGCCCCGGGGAAGAGGGAGGTCACGGCCTCGTTAATCTCGCTGATAGCGCCCTCGCGGGACGCGCCATCCTCGAGCTGGACGATGACGCCGACGACGCGCGCCGGGTCCGCTTCAGCGTTGGTCGAGGCGGGCGCGGACTGCCCGCTCTTCGAGGTCAGCGCCGTGTCGATGTCGCTCGTGGGCAGGGAGGCCGCTGCGCCATCGCGGGCAGCGGACTGGCCCGGGGGCACGGGCGAGGCCAGGGTGGCCGGCCCGGTGACCGCGAGCGCACACGCGCCGACGAACGCGAGGAGGGCAACCGGTTTCTTCGTTGACATAAGCCTTCTCCGATATGTTGGGGGACGGAGTGCCAGTGGCACCCGGTACGTCGGTGTACCAGCCGTCTTCTCACAACATACCTCACGTGACACCACTGACAATCACGGTATTGCTTACCGATACGTGAAGCGGAGCTGAAGTGTCTAACGCACCGGGCCCGGGAGCGCGTTGCTGCGTTCCCGGGCCCGGCTTATTGCCTGTCGGCAGGCGGATGTCAGATCACGGCATCCACACACCCGAGGCATCGAAGGAGTACATGCGGCCGTTGATCATCTGCGTGCCGGTCACCATGGCCCCCGAGGGAGACAGGTAGTACCAGGCTCCACCCAGGTTGAGCCAGCCGGTGGCCATCGCGCCAGAGCCGTGCAGGTAGTACCAGGTGCCGTCAACCTGCACCCAGCCAACAGCCATCGCGCCGCTGCCCGTGAGGTAGTACCACGAGCCGCCGTCGGCAACCCACCCGGTCTTCATGACCTTGGAGGAGGGATCGAGGTAGTACCACTGACCACCGTCACGCACCCAGCCGCCCACGAGTGCACCATTCTGGTCGGCGAACACCCAGTTACCGTTTGTGCGCTGCAAGAAACCCGTCATCATATAGCCGGAGGGTCCGAACTGGTAGTCGCGTCCGCCGATGGTAAACCAGCCGGCCTTCAGGTAGTTCACGCCGTCGGCACAGGAGTACCACCAGCCAATAGCATCCTTAGCCCAGCGACCCCCTTCACTCTTCGTGCACCCCGCAGCGAGGCTGGGGTTGTCACTCGGTAAATCGAGGGTTGCAGCTTCGGAGTGGTTCAGGCCGTAGTCCCAGGCGAGAACGTACGGGTTAGCCACGACAGACCCATGACCACCTTGGTCGGTCCACGCCCGCGAAATAGCCGACATCGGCACATCCACCTCATAGCGATACTTCCCATCTTTGTCGGCGATCTGATCAGCATCGGAAAGGATATGGCGGTAGAACCACAGCCCGTCGCTCGGGTCGTGCAGATCAAATGCGGCCATCGGAGAGGAGTCAACGAGAGTGAGCGTCACAATCGTATCTTCTGCCTCTCCGGTGTAACGCACTCCTTCGATCGTGGGAGCTGTAGTGTCGATACGGAATTTGTAGTTGATGGACTGATCGGCGGATGAGGGTCCATCGTTGTGGGCCGAAATCGTCAGCGTATACTCTCCATCCGGCAGATCTTTGTATTTGTTGGAACGTATATCCAGCGACGTCGGCTCATGCTCACGCTCCACCCACGAGACTGTCGTCGTCATCGGATCGAAAACAGACTTCCAATTTTGGTAGCGAGCGAAAGAGGCAATAACGTCCCCTGTCTCATTCGTGTACACCGTATTGAGGGTGTGAACACCGCGCAGGGTTCCTGTGCGCGGTTCCAGAACACTCGCCGCTCCGGTGGCTTCGGAGCGAGAGAGCACATACCCGTACGGGTCCGGTTTTTCGGGACGATCATTACCCTTCAGCAGAGGATTAAAGCCAAGAAGCTCACCGGTTTCGCCATTGTAGATTCCAGAAGCACGCATATGCCCCTTGCCATCGGATGCGAGCGCATCGAAGATGGCGGGCTTACCCCAATCCCCGTAGAAGCCTAGGTAGGGCACGGCGAGGTCGGGCTGTCCATCGGTGCGTGACGCGAAGCGTACAAAACCGTCGAGGAACGTGCCGTTGGGTGTGTTGTCCGCGACGTAGGAGGCGAACTCGCTGCCCGGGGTAATGTCGATACCGACAGTGGCCTCACCCGAAGCAGGAACCGTCACCTGCGCACCTTCCCCTGAGCCACTCACAGCAGTTCCGGAATAGGTAATTTCCACACCATGGCCTCGCCAGTCCGAGGAGTGCTCGGTGAAGAACCCAGCTTCGACAATCTCCGATAGCGCCTGGGAGCTCAGCTCGTAGGTGGCCTCGGCACCCGAGAGGTTATGCAGCGTGACATCGAAGTGCCAGCCCTTCGTGCCGTCCCCCAGGTCAGCCTTGGGCCGGGACTGTTCGGGGGCGCCGACCACGGTCGGGTACACGGACGAGGTCGTGGCCGCCAGCGCGTCGACGAGGCCCGCACCCTGCTTACGGGGGGAATACAAAGCACCCGTCTTTTGTTCTGGGTCCGTCAAAGGTCGGGCGGTTCCCATGATGAGGTTCTGGACCACGTCGGCCTTCTGGCGCGCACTCATCGACGCGAACAGAGGGTCAGATTGCACGCGCTGCAGGACAATCGCACTAATTCCGGCCATCTGAGGAGTCGCCATCGACGTGCCGGAAAAATGGTCATAGTCTCCGCCTGGGATCGCCGACAGGATGTTCCCACCCGGCGCGGCAATTTCAGGCTTGAGACGCAGGTCCGGGGACACGCCCCACGACGAGAACTCATTGATCGAATAGGAGCTCGTCGGTTCCAGGACTTTGCCCTCAACAAGGGTCAAGTGATGGTCTGCAGCTGCCAACATGGCTTGCCCATTGGCCTGTGAGATGAACGCAGCGGGGAGATCCAGGGTGGACAGGTTCATGATGATGAGCGAGTCTCCAGGCTCATTGTCATAGACCAGAATGCCCGCTGGCTTCAGCTCTGTAAGATTGTCAACCTTGTCCTGAAAGTCCAGAGTGCCTCGTGAGACGAGAACGAACTTTCCCTCCAAGCCATTCGGATACTTCGCCTTGAGCGCGGCAGCATCTTCTGCCGTCCCAAATCCTCCGTCTACATACTCGTAGGAGCCAGGCTCAAGATCCGACAGATCAGCAGCGCTCTCCCCCTCGAAGCCTCGCGCACGCTGATAGGCGACGTCCCTTCCAGCCGCAATAAACGCCGCGTATGCAGTTCCATTTTCAATTGAGGCAACAGCCAAAACCGAGGGATACGTCGCTGGCTCACACAGAACCGACGTGTCGGGGTCAGAGGCATAGGACTGGTTCTTCCCCGACAGGTTTCCGTAACCCGCTGAGTATTCGTTACCCGCAGCTGCATTGACGGAGATCCCCGCATCGCGCAGAGCCTTATAAACACTTGCGTACACCGAGTCGGCTTCACTATCCATGCCACCGGTTTGCCCGAGCGAGAGATTCACAACGTCAGGTCGGAGCACCGCCATATCGTCGAGTGCGGCAAGCAGCGCAGAGTCCGGATATTCACCTGTCTGGCTGCGTGACACCTTCGCGACGATGATCTGTGCTTGCGGGGCAGTTCCCATGATCTTGTCGGCATTGCCAGCGGCAATGCCAGCAACGTGTGTTCCATGAGACCCTGAATCGTCAGCAGCCGGGGAAGCGTCCGAATCCCCATCCGCGTAGTCGTAGGCGAAGGGGAACTTCTCAGACACATACGTTCCTCCCTTACCATCTCCCAATCGAGGAATCAGTGAGGCAACCTTCGCCGCATCAAGCGCTGGAGTGCCCGACAGCGCTCCACTAAAGGCAGGATGAGTCATGTCGACTCCGGTATCAATGATCGCGATAACCTTCCCCTCACCCTTTTGCGTAACCTGGTCCGTACGCATCATGACCTGAGAACTCAGGTTGTCAGGATCCTGGCTGGTCAGACGCGCCGCGTGGATACCCTTGTCACCATCGGCACGGCTGCTCACGCGAACTTCGCGGTCCACGAAGGCCGTCTTGATACCTCGTATACCTCGAATTTCTTCGAGGGATCCGGCGGGGGCGCGCAGCGCATAGCCCTGCAGAACGTTCTGATACTCCCGCTCAATCTCGACAGAGTTCTCCGGGAACACCCGCGACACTGCGGCGTTGATTGACGAAAGAACATCCGCCCGATCGGTTCCTGCATCGAGCTGAACGATGATCGTGACGATACGCTCTGGAGCCTGCCCATTCTGTTCACGAACTGGCTCGAAAGGCGCGCCCTCCCCACTCTTTGAGGTGAGTGCCGTATCGCTGTCACCGACAGGCAGAGCGGTGGCTTTCTCGACGGTCTGAGAGGTCTCCGCCTTCGGAACTGTTTGCGCAGTGGCTGGCGGCGCAGCAAAAGACGAGGGGCTCGCAACAGCAAGCGCACACGCGCCGACACACGCCAGGAGGACAGCTGATTTCTTCATTGACATGATGCACTCCTATGCAGTTGTTAGGCGATCAACTTGGCACACAGACATTCATTGGCTATGAGGATCGCCACTTTTACCATATCTCAAGTATGTGACCGACAAGAGGTAATTGACTGATTTCTTCAAACAATTTCCCGTTATGTCCATATATCCCACTGTCATTGGACACATGCTGATGCTATGCACGATGGGGCGGACCCGGGAGCGCGTTGCTGCGTTCCCGGGCCCGGCGTATTGCCTGTCGGCAGGCGGATGTCAGATCACGGCATCCACACACCCGAGGCATCGAAGGAGTACATGCGGCCGTTGATCATCTGCGTGCCGGTCACCATGGCCCCCGAGGGAGACAGGTAGTACCAGGCTCCACCCAGGTTGAGCCAGCCGGTGGCCATCGCGCCAGAGCCGTGCAGGTAGTACCACGTGCCACCGTCCTTGACCCAACCCGTACGCATGGCACCGTCCGAGCCGAGGTAGTACCACGAACCGCCGATCATCTGCCAGCCGGTGAGCATCGCGCCTGAGCCATGCAGGTAGTACCACGTACCACCCAGGTTGACCCAGCCGGTGGCCATCGCACCGGAGCCGTGCAGGTAGTACCAGACGCCGTCGACCATGACCCAGCCGGTGCGCATCAGGCCGTTGTCACCCAGGTAGTACCAGGACCCACGGACCATCTGCCAGCCGGTGAGCTGAGCGCCGGAGGCATCGTGGTAGTACCAGGCACCGCCGTCCATGACCCAGCCGGTACGCATGTAGCCGCGTCCGTCGAAGCGGTAGGTGTGTCCGTCGATCACCATGGAGGTGTTCGTCGGGTAGGTGCCATCAGCGTTGCGGTACCACCAGCCGATCGAGTCCATCATCCACGCGCCCATAGGAGCGGGCGCGGGCTGGGGATCCGGAGCAGGCTGCGGGTCCGGCGCAGGCTGCGGATCAGGCTGAGGCTGCGGGTCCGGCGCAGGCTGCGGATCAGGCTGAGGCTGCGGGTCCGGCGCAGGCTGCGGATCAGGCTGAGGCTGCGGGTCCGGCGCAGGCTGCGGATCAGGCTGAGGCTGCGGGTCCGGCGCGGGCTGAGGATCCGGAGCGGGCTGCGGGTCCGGCGCGGGCTGAGGATCAGGCTGAGGCTGCGGGTCCGGCGCGGGCTGAGGATCCGGAGCGGGCTGGGGGTCCGGAGCAGGCTGAGGATCAGGCTGAGGCTGGGGGTCCGGAGCGGGCTGCGGATCGACCCACGGGGCAGGTGCCTTCACGTCCTGCTTCACGGACTTCACAACGGCGATCGTCGTCGCCGTTGCCTCCGTTCCATCGGGCAGGGTGGCGGTCAGGTTCACCTGATCCCAATCAACAACGTTGCCGCCGGTGATCATCGCACTCTTGCCGTCCTCGGCCACCTTCAGGATGACCGCGCCACCGTACTCCAGGCTCCAGGACAGGGTGGCGTCCTTGAACTTCTTGGGAAGCAACGGCTTGAGGGTAACAGTCTCACCCTCCTCCATGTCCACGCGGAGGTGGTTGACGGCAATCTCGTCCACGCCCAGCTCGCTGACGCAGACCTGGACGCTGGCCATCACCGGGTCGAAGACCATCGGATCCATGTAGTCGGCGACTGCCCTAACGTCCGAGCAGCCTTCCTTCTGAGCAGTTACGAGGCCCGACTTCTCATCGACATTGAGGACGTCAATGTCGTCGCCGGACCAATTGACCTTCGTCATGTTGGCATTTTCCGGCATGTGCGTGACGCCAATGTTCGTCTGCTGGCCAATGTGCAGATCGAGTTTTCCGGACTCAATGCCGAAGTCGAGGGAGGTCATGGCGACGGGTTCGATCGCGACGTCGGCACGCTTGGACGGCAGGCCGTCGCTGCCCCACGCGACGAGCTTGACGGTCGCGGGAAGGGCGTCGGTGTGGCCAGCCTTGGACCAGGCCGCCTGGATGTCAGAGAACTTGATGGTAAACGTGTAGTGGTGCATCCCGTCAGCGGTGACGTTGCCGGGGAAGTCGACGACGCGACGGTAGAAGATCGCGTCGGTCGCCGGGTCGCGCAGGTCGATGCTGGACAGGCCGGGATTGTCGACGACGGAGAAGGTGGCCTGACCGCCAATACCTTCGCTGGTGGTGGCGAGGTCGGAGATCACCGGCCCATCCGAGTCGGGCGCGGGGGTTGCTGCCAGGGCCGGAGCCCCGAAGGCGACGCCGGACGCTGTCATTGCGCCGGCCGCCAGGGCAGCGATCAACGCCCTGTGAAATGTGTATGACATGCTCACTCCAATGTTGATTCAGGCGAGCCATACCGTGCGGTTAGGTTATCTGCTCGCAATTCGCACAATACTGTGCAACCAGATACCTAGCAATGCATTACTCACTTACCATCAGATAGCTACAAGGGCATTTGAGGGCAAATGAGGGGATCCTTCAAGTTCTTTTTCTTGAGATTTACACACAGACCCTGACCAATGAACATATGTTCCTCAACACAAGCACACATGTTCACCAACAATCCGCTTAAAAGACTGAACTTCTGCACGATACAGAATTCATTTGACGCGGTAAATACCGTAGCGGACTGATATAAACAGATACGCTACAGGCCCACGACCTTGACAAACATGTCACGGCGCGCCGCAGCTACCCTACTGGCGGTCCGACAGCTCCAGGTTCGCGCGCACGACGATGCCGATGCGCTCGACCATCTCCTCGTCCGCCCATGACCCGTCCAGGGCAGCCAAGCGCGGGTGGATCGGGGCCTCGTCGAAGAGGCGATCGAAGCCGAGGATCGCCCTCCACAGGGGGATCAGCTCCTCGTTGTATGTATGGCCGTGTCCGCCGGGGGCGGTGCCCGCGACGGGCAGGTCGGCGAGCACCTGAATGAAGGTGACGAAACGCGTGAACTCGACGAAGGGAGAGACGTCGCGGCCAGCGCGCTCGCGCAGCCAATCGGGCTGCGTCCACAGCAGCTTTCCGTTCCACCACACGACCGGGTCCGAGGGATGCTGGGCGTAGACGAGGCGCGGGAATCCCCACGGGCCCAGCTCGCGCCCGTAGAGGTCGGTACGCAGGTCGGAGGGCTCGTTGACGAAGCGCACGCGCCGACCGTTGTAGACGACGGGTGCCACCTCGGGGCTGCCCTTGTGGCGGGCGGCCGTCAACTCGGCATGCATCGGAGTAAAGGCGGGCGTGCCCACCCACAGGGCGCCGTCCACCTGGGAGAGCACGTCCTCGACCGAGGAGAAGACCGACTGCGAGGCGAAGGCTCCCAGGGACTCACCGCAGACGAAAAGCGCGGGTCGGTCGGCCTCGTCCATCGTGTCGAGCTCAGCGCGCACGGCGCGGAAGAGCGCGGCCGAGGCCTCCTGCGCGGGCTCGAGGCCGGTCAGCCAGTTGAGGGCCGAAGGCACGTAGGAGTACTGCAGCGAGGCGGTCGCGCAGTTGCCGCGCGTGAGGAACTCGAGGGGCTGGACCTGCCACTCGTCGACCCAGCCGGAGCCGGTCGAGGCGGCGATGAGGATGACGGCGCGGTCAAAGGCACCCGTACGATGCAGCTCGGCGACGACGGTGGCCGCGGCCTGCTCGATGCCGGACCCGCCCATCGGCATGCCGGAATAGACGCGGATGGGCTCCATTGCCTCGCCGCCGGTCACCTGCGCGATGTCCAGGCGCGATGGGCCGCGCCCCAGAAACACGCGCCCCTGACCGCCCACCGACTCCCATGTCACGGGCGAGGCCGGGGAGGCGGAGCGCTCGGGCACAAAAGGCTTGTAAATACCGCGCGCGGTGCGCGTGTTCATACGCTCGGCGTGATGGCGGAAGAAGCCGATTCCGCCGCGCAGGAGCACCTTCGACGTCAGGAAGAACATGAGGACGAACAGGATCGCGACGCCCACGAAGATGGCCGCCAGGTGCGGCATGTAGCCGTCGAGCATCGCGACGAGCATGCGACCGAGGCTATTCAGGGCTGCCACGATCGTGATCAGCGTCCACGCAATGACGACGGTACCCGCGGTTCCCAGGAGGTATTCGCCGAAGGTCTCGCCCGGCATATTGACGAGCCTGGCGGCGACGCGGGCACGGCGGTAGGACTGGATGACGGCGTAGAGCCACCAGATCGCGAAGAGGGCGGCGATGCACACCCGGAAGCCGACCTCGACGGGCTCGGAAGCCCGGATGGTCAGGCCCGTCATGCGGATAACGCGCGCACCGATGTTCTGGACGATGACGCCGGCGACGTAGCCGCTAGAGACGAGGACGCCCGAGGCGACCGCGTGCCACGCCCAGGAGCGCGCCATCAGCGACGGCGCCACGCTCACCGCATACATGGCGAGCGCCGCGATCACTCCCAGAAACGACACACCCATGGCCCCCATTGTGCCAGGCGCGGCCTGCCCGTTCAGGAGAGGCACGAGGCCCGGACAAGCAGGAACCTACAGCATCGGAGATTGCGTTAAGTCGACTGCACCATGCCATCACACAAGCGCCGCGACAACTGCACCTGCAACACATAAACCCGACTATCGACGAACAAACAACACTCTCCATCCGCGCGACACGGGTTTGCTTGACTGGCGGTCAGTCGATTTGTAGGTTGAGAGCATGAGCGCAGATGTAGGTTTTACTCCTGGGAAGCTGGTTGAGGCTGCCCAGGGTATCGAAGCTAACGCTGAGCCTTTTTCTCAGGCGGTGGCGACGATCGGCGAGGATGTGACGTCCGCGTCGGAGGGGATCAACGGCCCATATATGGAGCCGTTGGGCAATGCGCTAACTAAATGGGGCGATTCCCTCAGTGTGTTGTTTGATGATTTAGGGCGTTTGGCCGAGGCCTTGGTGGACGTCGAGCGGTCGTTTGGCACGTGCGAAGAAGAGATTATTCAGTCGTTGGTCCAGGCGGGTTCCGGGTCGGAGTCGGGCGGGGATTCGTCGGGCGGCAGCTTGTACAACGAGCTGAAGCAGCTGTCCCAGTCGGAAGCGTGATGTGACGTGGGTGTTGTTGCGCATGGTGCACCGGTTTTTAAGATCGGTGGAGATCCTGGTGGTATTTCGACGCGCGCCGCGGTGATGATGGATCGCGCCAATGAGTTCGGCGAAATTCATTCCGGCTTGTCTTCCCTCAAAGCTGATGGGTGGGAAGGTCGCGCAGCGGATCATTTCCGCTCGAAGTTCGATGTGCAGATCAAGGGCTGGGTGGACGCCCAGGAGGCGTTCTCTGAAGCGTCTGAGGCCTATAACTCGTACGCGACGCAGCTGGCGTCGGCGCAGAGCCAGTGTGATGGGATTCGTTCGCGTTGGAAGGCTGGCCGCGACGCAGTCCAGCAGGCGCAGAACAATCAGGCTGATGCGCGCAGCCAGGCCGCAGCGGACGGCGGCACGCCCACGTTTGATGCCTCGTGTGATGAGGGCCCGGGCCGCTCGGCCATGGCGGCCGCGGTCGCCGATTTCCAGACGCTGGTCGATCAGGTCAACGAGGCCGGTGACCTGCTGATCACTGCTCTCAATGCTGGTATTTCGAAGCTGCCCGAGCGCACGTGGTGGGATTCGGTCAAGCGCACGGTCAGCTCATTCTTGGGTGGCGCCTTCGAAGCCACTGTCGACCTGGTGAAGCTGTTGTGGAAGCTGAGCGGCGGCGAGGGCATGTGGGACTTCGGCCGTTTGCTCATGGGCGACATCACCTTGGACGAGTTCTTGATTAAGCACGTCGAGCTCCCGATCGAAACGATCGTGGGCATGGGGAAAGCGCTGTTGAAGGATCCCGTCGGCTTCATGACGGCTATCGGCAAGTCGCTGATCGACTGGGATACGTGGACCGACGATCCGGCACGCGCCCTGGGCCACCTCGTGCCCGACGCGGTCATTGCACTTGCGACGATGGGTGGCAGCGCCGGCGCGTCTGCTGGCGAGAAGACCCTGACCGGCTCCGCTCGCGCCCTTCATATCGGTAAAGAGGTCTTCAAGGCTATTTTGCCCATTAACCCCGACGACATCCGCGCCCTGGGTAAGCTCGGCAAGAACCTGGTCAGTAAGCTGACCGCCCGCGGCTTGGATACGGCCTCGGACATCGCGGATCTGGCAAACACCGCAAACCGCCTGGCTGATGCCAGCCGCGCCGCACGCGTCGCCGACAGCATGGCCGACACCCTCGACACGGTCTCCGACACTGCCCGCGCCGCCGACAAGATAGCCGACACCCTCGACACGGTCTCCGACACTGCCCGCGCCACCGACAAGATAGCCGACACCCTCGACACGGTCTCCGACACTGCCCGCGCCACCGACAAGATAGCCGACACCCTCGACACGGTCTCCGACACTGCCCGCGCCACCGACAAGATAGCCGACACCCTCGACACGGTCTCCGACACTGCCCGCGCCACCGACAAGATAGCCGACACCGCCGACGCAGCCTCCGACACCGGCCGGGCAACCGACAATGCAGCTGACACAGCAAGCCGCGCCAACCACGCCACCGATATCGCGGGCTCGAATGCGGACGATGTCGCCAACACAGCTAAGGCTGGCCACGGCTCCGGCGATGGGAATGGCTCCACGAAGGCAACGGACCACTCCGCCAACGGCATGGCCGAAGACGCTACCGATTCAGCGCGTCACAGTAACAAGACCGAAGCAGACAAACCCACGTCAGACATGTCCTACAAGGAATACGACGGCGCCCACCACGACGGCGACAGCCAGCCCAAGAACACCGACGACAGGTACACCGACCACGACGCGGACACGCACAGACCGGACAAGAACACGGAGGATTCACGCGGACACAAATCCGAGGACAATCCTGGCGAGGCGAAGCGCAACCCGCATTCCGGGGACCCAAATCATAACTGGGGAACCTATGTTGACGAAGACGGGGTAGCCCATATTGATCCCGACGACCCACGCCCTTACTTGGATCCTTCAAGTAGGCCTTCACTCAAGGAACAGACAATTCTCGATGTCTGGAACAAAGAGGTAAGGCCTGATGGGACGGTTTTGGACCCCGATAACAGAGTCATCGAATGGACACCCGGCACCCCCCGTCGAGGAGTGTGGGATATGGGCCATATACCCGGCAAAAAGTATCACGACAAGTGGCTTGAGTACGTCAACGGGGAGATAACCCCTAAGGAATTTAGGGATTGGTACAATGACGCAGGGAATTATCGGGTTGAGCATCCGACCACGAACCGCAGTCACATGCATGAAAGCGTCGGCAAATGAACATCTTCCTCACCGCGAATATGAAGACATTTGAGGACTTCGTCGCCCTCTACTCCGAGGGGGACGAGGCGCGCGCGAACCGGGGGCGTTCCCTGTTCAGTTACGCTCTCGGGAACAGCAAAGCGGAGGAGCGATACAAGATCGTCGACTTCCTGCTTGAGCGCAATCCTTCGTTCGCGCACAAGTCCGGTGACGGGGCGTCACTCCTGCACATCCTGCTGGGCAGCGTCGACCACGACCCCGCGCGCGACGCCGCCATCGCGCAGGTCCTGGTCGACCACGGGGAGACTTTCAACTGCCTCGACGATCGCAGGCGCCTCCCCCTCCAGTACCTACTCCCCCTCCACCGTTACTCCGATGAGGACCTGGCACCCATCTACGACGTCGTCTTCGCGTCCCCCGACCCGGGTTTTACGACCGTCGTTGACGGGGGAAAGCCCTTCCATGAACTCGTCCGCGCATTCGAGGACCGGCAAGTCCTCGCGGACCGCATCGACAACTACCTGCGCGCGCAGGGTGACACCCACTGACAGGAACACGCATGATCACGTTCATTAACAACGCCGGCGCAGCCATCGTCTCTCGCAAGATTGTTGAGCGCACAGGCAACATCAAGTGGCTAACCCGCGAGGAACCCTTCGCCCCTCAGGACTCCGGCTGGCGCGTGCTATCCGACCGCGACACCGCCGAGTACCTGGATGATCCAAAAAACATGACCGTCGTTGACTTCAACGAGCTGTGCAACATCGAGCCCGCCTGCATCGGCATCTACGACCTGCCGATCGGCTCCGACATTCAACTCGTCGTCGAACCTGACGGACGTCGGCGATGGTTCGATAACAAGACCGAGAAAGAGATTTCCTTCCGCTGACTCACGCAGCGGCCCCGCCCTCACAGGTGAGTGAGCCACACGAGGGTCGCGTACGGGATGGTGACCTGCTCCCCCTCCACCGTTACTCCGATGAGGACCTGGCACCCATCTACGACGTCGTCTTCGCGTCCCCCGACCCGGGCTTTACAACCGTCATCGACGGGGGAAAACCCTTCCATGAACTCGTCCGCGCATTCGAGGACCGGCAGGTCCTCGCAGACCGCATCGACAACTACCTGCGCGCGCAGGGTGACACCCACTGACAGGAGCAATAATGCGCCCCACCTACATTCGCGACGCCGGGTACGCCTTCGTCTCGCGCAAGATCGCCGAACGGACCGGCAACATCAAGTGGCTCATCCGCGAGACACCAATTGCGTTGGATGATTCCGGATGGCGCGTCCTCTCCGACCGCGACACCGCCGAGTACATCCGCGACTCGAAGAATCTCTTCCTGGCAGACTTTAACGACATCTGCAATCTCGAGCCCGCCTGCATCGGCATCTACGACCTGCCCATCGGCTCCAACATCCAACTGGTCGTCGAGCCCGACGGCCGCCGGCGATGGTTCGATAACAAGACCAAGAAGGAGATTCCGTTCCGCTGACTCACGCAGCGGCCCCGCCCTCACAGGTGAGTGAGCCACACGAGGGTCGCGTACGGGATGGTGACCAGCTCCCCCGGCGCGTAGCCGAGGTGCTCGTAGAGGTACCAGCGCAGGTTCTCCTGCATGCGCGCACGCCCCGCCTCCGACGAACGGATATACGAGGAGCGGGTCGTCCCCAGGGTGAGGATCTCCTCGGGGGTCATCCGGTCCTCCCAGGCGACCTGCGTGAGGGTCATCGGGGCGAAGCCCCCACCCGGCGTGGGCGGCTTGTCGGGGCGGTGCACGTCGCCCGAGCGCATGATGCGCGTCAGTCGATGCACCCAGGGGATCGACACGGCCATCTGGTTCCACACGATGGCGAGCACGCCTCCCGGTGCCAGGATTCGGGCGGCCTCGAGGCCCGCACGCTCCGGATCCATCCAGTGCCAGGACTGGGCAAATACGACGATGTCATACACGTCGTTCGGTAACCCCGTCTCTTCCGCGACGCCATCGTGCCACGTGACCCCCTCGACCGACGAGGCCTGGGCGCGCATCGCCTCGGAGGGTTCGACCGCGTCCACGAGGAGACCGCCGCGAGCCAGGAGCTCACTCATCTTGCCGGTCCCCGCACCGATGTCGGCGGCGCGCAGAGGGCCGCCCCACCCCGGCGCATGGGCACCCCGCGCACGCCACGCGGCGTCGATCAACGTGGCCACGGCCTCGTCCGGGTAAGCCGGGCGCACCGAGTCGTAGGCGCCGCCCTCCCCGACGTAGGGATTCACGTCGAGCTCATCGGACACGCTGTTCGAGATCGTGCCACAATCCCTGTACTGAGGCCACGAAGGAGTGGCGGCCGCACGCCCGGCCACGGCCTCGTTGTCAGAAGCACTCACAGGAGCGAGCTCCCCAGTCGACACACGTTGTCGACGTAGTGGACGTGCCACGGCTGGCCGCGCCACTCCTCGTAGGTGAGCTCGCGAGAGGCCTCGCGCGTGCGATCGTCGTTGCCATGCAGCATCTCGACCAGGCGCGAGCTGTCGGCGACGAGGACGATCTCGTAGTTAAGGCCGAAGGAGCGCACGTCCATGTTGGAGGAGCCGATGATGCACAGGCTCCCGTCGACGACCATGTACTTCGAGTGCAGCATCCGCGGCTTGCGGTACAGGTGGATGCGCACGCCCGCCTTCAGGAGCGGCCCGTAATAGGAGCGCTGCGCATGGCCGACCAGGAACTGGTCAAATTGCTCGGAGACGAAGAGCTCAACCTCGACGCCCGACAGCGCCGCGTTCGTCAGCGCGGTCATGAGGGCCTCGTCCGGGATGAAGTAGGGGCTCGTGATCGACACGTGCGTGCGTGCCGAGGAGATCATGTGGACAAAGGCGCGCAGGTTCGGCTCGCCCTTGAACGCGGGGCCCGACGGGATGATCTGCATCGCCGAGGCCTGCTCCTCCTCACGCTCTGCCGCAACCTCCGCTGCGGGCGGGGTGAGGACGTCGGGGGTGAGGACCTGCTTGCACGCGTAGTACCAGTCCACGGCGAAGACCGCCTGGATCTGGGCGACGATGGGACCGGTGACGGACACGCTCGTGTCGTCGTAGAGCATGCCGGCCTTCGCGTACGAGGGGGTGTCGTAGTCGGGGGCCACGAGGTTGTGGGAGCCGACGTAGGCCTCACGCCCGTCGATGACGAGGATCTTGCGGTGGTTGCGCAGGTCGGGGCGGCGAATCTGCCCGCGCAGCGGGGCGAAGGGCAGCATCTCGTGCCACTCGATGCCCATGGCGTTCAGGCGGCGGCGGAAGTCCTTGTGGCCCGGGATCGTGCGCATGCCGTGGTGGTCGACGAGCAGGCGGACGGTGACGCCACGCGCGACCGCGCGCTCGAGGGCCTCGTAGAAGGGGGCCGTGTACTCATCCCAGGACGTCTGGTAGTACAGGGCGTTCACGTGGTGGGTCGCCGCGTCGATGCTGGCGGCCATGGCCCGGAAGGTCTCGGCAGTGTCGTTGTAGAGGCGACCAACCCGTCCCACAGAGGCCGGGAAGCCGCTGAGGGTCCCGGACAGTCGCATGATCGAGGCGGTGTCATCGTCCGAGCCTGCGGGCAGGCCGTCGGGCCCGTCCGGCACCTCGTAGTTCTCAGGGTCGGGCGCGGTCGAGCCGGCCACGATGGCATCGACCAGCTGGCGGGCCTCCGGGTCGTCGTCGAGCCGCCGACCCATCGCCCACCACGAACCGAAGATGACATACAGCGGCACACCCAGGAGCGGCCACAGGAAGATGAGCAGCAGCCACGCCGTCGACGTGGAGGCGCGGCGATGCTTGGGGACGATGCCGAGCGCAATGATACGGATGGCGAACTCGAAAGCCCCAAAGAGGAGCCACGCCCACAGCGGCGGTTCAGGATGTGGCGGCAGCATACACCTATGGTAGCGAGCGCCCCAGATCCTGGTCGGCCCACCGCTGCCAATGCGGCGCGTAGGTCTGCCCGTCGCGCGCGAGCGCCCGGTGTCGGCGTTCCTCCTCACCGGGGTCGGCGATCCACACGGCCAGGTCGGCCTCGGCCTCGATGGCGCCGCAGCCCTCGATGATGGTCGGGGCGAGGGGGACACGGACCGTCGCCCCGGTCGTGCCATTCTCCCAGTCCCAGGCTTGATACGAGGAGGGGCGCCCTTCCCGCAGGTCGGCGGCGATTCGCCGCGCGATGTCGGCTCCCGCCGCGAGGCCGTCCCACCCGGGGTACCAGTCGTCAAGGTGCAGCACCTGCCAGCCGTTCACGAGCCGAGCGAGCGCAGCGGCCAGCGTCGACTTCCCGGAACCGGAGTAGCCGTCGATCGTCACGACGGGGACAGCGCGCTGTGTTCGCGCGCCTTCACCGTAGGACGAGGCCGAGGCCCACTCCCCCGCCAGCGCGCGCAGGTGAGGGACGAGGTCGCGGGCGGCCTCATCGGGCCCAACGGTCAACGGCACGGTGACACTACGGCCGACTCCCGCCCGCGCCTCGTCCCAGTCTAAGAGGCTCATCGGCCCACCAGGGCGAAGGTGCCCGCCCAGATACTCGCAGCCAGCGCGATCGCGGGCACGGCCACGGCGACAACCATGAGGGCCGCGTCGGCAGCATGCAGGCGCGAAACGCGCGCCCACGTGCGCGCACCTTCCGCCCCGAAGCCCCTGGCCTCCATGGTGGTGGCCAGCTTGCCGGAGCGCCGCAGCGCAAACACGAGCAGCGAGAAGGAGCCGCGCAGGAAGGAACGGATACGCGAGGCGTCACCCATGCCTCGGGCGCGCCGAGCCCGCTCGAGGGCCTTCCAGTCGGCCGCCATCAGCGACGTCATGCGCGCGCCCG
>ERZ772978.328-NODE-328-length-19226-cov-220.817_pt1 | contig 19226 bp, 17 predicted proteins | sample MGYA00511675_ERZ772978 | MGnify/ENA primary metagenome ERZ772978 (study PRJEB29015, sample SAMEA2738092) | human oral metagenome | biome: human oral; feature: human-associated habitat; material: saliva | place: China | collected 2156 ... | reverse complement strand
CTCCTCATCGCAGGAGGCCTAGACGCCTCCACCCACACTCAACTCTGAAGAGCCCACAAAGCTAAGCAAGCACGCGTCTATTGCCGTTTCAACACTTGTAGCATTTTGCAATTCAACCTCACACTCTGCAATTGATACCGACTTGCATTCAATTTACACTCTGAGCACCTCACAGCTCCTTGACGCTTTTCGACAATTTTTCGAGACAGAGTTTGAAAATGGTGCTCACTTTCCTCACTACTGCGCAATGATGGGAATCGATCTTGCACAAGAAGGCTGGACTTATCCTCCGATCAACAAGCCGTAGTTTGTTTCGTTGACTAGCCCGAGCAACGCCGGTTCTCCAGGGCCGCCCGTGGTGTTCCACGGGCGGCCCCCTTTCGCATATCAGGTGGCGGACCTGTACCCAAGGCCAAGGCTTCCATCACTACGTGTGCCGCAGATGTGCATGGGCGTTGTTAGGGTCAAGCCATGGCTATTAAGATGCTCGACGAGTTTCTCGCGACCATCCCGAACGGCGACAATCGGGCGCGGATGGTGCAGGTGTTGAACTGGGTCGTCCAGCACTACCCGGAGCTGGAGCTGCGCATCGCGTGGAACTAACCGATGTCCGTCCACCATGGGACGTACATCATCGGGTTCTCGGCCGCGTCCAAGCACATGGCGATGGCCCCCGAGCATGCCACCACGATCCGCTTTGATGCGGCCAGGCACGGGCTGATCGTTAGGCTGCTGGGGGGCCGCCCGTGGGAAACCACGGGCGGCCCCCCTTTCGCACATTAGTTGGCGGCGCAGCGTCGAATATCAAGAATTCCATCACCACGCGTGCCGCAGATGTGCATGGGCGTTGTTAGGGTGAAGCCATGGCAATCAAGACGCTTGACGAGTACCTCGCGACCATCCCCGACGACGACAACCGTGAGCGGATGGTCGACGTAGTGGTGTGGGTCGGACTCACCTACCCGGAGCTGGAGCTGCGCATCGCATGGAACCAGGCGATGTTCATCCACCACGGGACATACATCATCGGGTTCTCAGCCGCGTCCAAGCACATGGCGGTGGCCCCCGAGCGCGCCACCATGATCCGCTTCGAGCCGGTCATGCGTGAGCGCGGCACGGACTTCGGAAAGAAAGTTGCCCACCAGCCGTGGGACAAGCCCTTCGACTACGAGCTCCTCGACGCATTCATTCAGCACCAGCTCGCGGAAAAGCAGGACATCACGTCCTTCTGGCGTCCCAAAGAGCACGAACTCGCAGCCGCCGATGCCGTCGCATCCGGCGCGCGGCCACCTATCGTTCGCGAGTACACCGAGGACGACGAGGAATGGCTCCGTACCACTGTCCTGCCCGCGCTCGAGCACTACCTCGCACATCCAGAAAGCGCGCACACTCTCGAAGAATTCGATGCTCTCATCAAGCAAACTGTTCACGATTACGAGGAACACCCAGACGAGGTCTCCACGCTCGACGAGGTGAAATCCGAGCTCGGCCTGAACTAGTACCGACGCAGCTTTGCTCCGCCCGGCCACAGCGAACACAAGCGGCCACCCCTAAAGACAGCCCCTCTCCCACACCCTACGGGAGCGTAGGATAGGGGGAGCAACAGCTGCGCCGCTGGCCCGTCCCGCGGCGCTCACCGCCCAGCGACCAGGGAGCAGACATGACCGCCGAAGAAATCCCGGCCTCGTCCACCATTGACGAGACGCCGCAGGCGCAGACGACCACCGAAGCCCTCGAATGGCATGCCCCCGTCATGGTGCGCATCGACGAGCACACGACGATCCCCCACCTGCTCAAAGAACGCGTGCAGCGCGGCGCCACCCGCCCGCTGATCCTGCGCAAGATCGGCATCGGCGACACGTGGCGCTCCATCACGGCGCGCGAGTTCTACGACGAGGTGCACGCACTCGCCGCCGGCCTCATCGCGCGGGGCCTCGAACCCGGCGACAGGGTCGCGATCATGAGCCGCACCCGCTACGAGTGGACGCTCCTTGACTTCGCGTGCTGGGCGGCCGGCCTCGTCCCCGTGCCCATCTACGAGACCAGCTCCATCGACCAGGTCGCCCACGTCCTCGTCGACGCGGACGTCCACCTCATCATCACCGAGACCGTCTCCATGGCGGAGATCGTGCGCGCAGCCGCCGAACGCGAAAACCGGGACAACACGCACGTCCTCTCCCTGGATTCGGAGGCCATCGAAACCCTCATCGCGGAGGGCTCGGCCACCCCGCGCGAGCGCGTCCTCGCCCGCACCGACGCCCTCACGAAGGACGACATCGCCACCATCGTCTACACGTCGGGCACGACAGGCACGCCCAAGGGCACGGTCCTGTCCCACGAGAACTTCACGAACCTGTGCCTGAACGCCCACGCGTGGATGCCGGAGATCGCGGCGGGCAAGGACTCGCGCCTGCTCCTCTTCCTGCCCCTCGCCCACGTGTTCGCGCGCTTCCTGCAGGTCTTCCAGATCAGCGGCAACGGCGTCCTCGGCCACGCGCCCAACATCAAGAACCTGCTCAACGACCTGGCGTCCTTCAAGCCGAGCTACCTCCTGGTGGTCCCGCGCGTCCTGGAGAAGATCTACAACTCGGCGGACACGAAGGCGTCCGGCCCCAAGCGCAAGATCTTCCGATGGGCGGCCAAGGTCGCGATCGCCTACTCCCAGGCCCTGGACACCGACGACGGCCCGACCACGTCGCTCAAGGCCCAGCACGCCCTCGCCGACAAGCTCGTCTACCAGCAGATCATCCGCCTGGTGGGCGGCAACGCGGACTACATCGTCTCGGGCGGCGCGCCCCTGGCGACCTGGCTCGCGCACTTCTACCGCGGCGTCGGCATCCCCGTCCTGGAGGGCTACGGCCTGACCGAGACGGTCGGCCCGGTCTCCGTCAACACGCCCCGCCTGTCCAAGATCGGCACCGTGGGCCCGGCCCTGCCGCCCATGTCCTTCAAGATCAGCGACGAGGGCGAAATCCTGCTCAAGGGCTCGAGCGTCTTCCAGCGCTACCACAACGACCCCGAGGCCACGGCCGCCTGCTTCACCGAAGACGGCTGGTTCCGCACGGGCGACCTGGGGTCCCTGGACCGCGACGGCTACGTGTCCATCACGGGCCGCGCGAAGGAAATCATCGTGACGGCGGGCGGCAAGAACGTCGCCCCCGCCGCCCTCGAAAACCCGATGCGCTCCCACCCGCTCATCTCCCAAGTCCTGGTCGTGGGCGACCAGCGGCCCTTCGTCGCCGCGCTCATCACGCTGGACGCGGAGATGCTCCCCGATTGGCTCGCTGCACACTCGCTGCCCCCGATGAGCGTGGCCGAGGCGGCCACGAACGTCGAGGTGCTGGCCTCCCTCGACAAGGCCGTGGCCTCCGCGAACGCACACGTCTCGCGCGCCGAATCGATCCGCAAGATCAAGGTCCTCACCACCGACTTCACGGAGGCGAACGGCCTGCTCACCCCCTCCCTGAAGGTCAAGAGGGCCGAGGCCACGCGCCGCTTCGCCCCCGTCATCGACGAGATCTACGGCGGCCCCGTACAAAGCTGACGCCCGCACAACTGACGCACGCGCGACTGACGCTCACATGAACGAGGCCGTGGCCAGCTAGCGCTCCCCCGATCGGTACCGGGATTGCTGAGATGGCCACGGCCTCGTGCGTGCCCGGCAACTTACTGCGAGGCGAGGGCCGCCGTCGGAGGCGTGCGCGCCGCACGGATCGCGGGGTAGAGCCCGGCGACGGCGCCGATGAGGAGAGTCGCGCCCAGACCGGCGGCGATCACCCACCAGTGCAGGGTGGGCGGCCACCCGTAGGCGATGCACATGCCCCACGTGACGCCCCCTCCGATGAGGCATCCGGCGACGCCCCCGAGGAAGGACAGGATGAGGGCCTCGGCCAGGAACTGGACGCTAATGTGTCCTCGCTTCGCGCCCAGCGACCGGCGCAGGCCAATCTCCTTGCGGCGCTCCAACACCGAGATGATCATCGTGTTGGCCACGCCGATGCCACCCACCAGCAGGGCAATCGAGCCGACACCCGCGAGCAGCGTCGTGAACGTCTGATCGGCGGCGTTTTGCGCGGCCAGCGCGTCCGAAGGGCGCGACACCTTCAGGCCCGTAGCGCCCTGTGGCGCCAGGGTCGGCCCGAGAAGGGCCCGCACGTTCTCCACCTGGTCCTCGGCGCTGCGCTCGTAGATCGTCGTGGGTGTCTTACCCGCGTCGAAGAGGGAGGCGGCGGCGGGGATGCCGATGAGCGCCGTGTTGTCGAGCTCCTCGGCCAGTGGCGCGTGCTCCATGACGCCCAAGACTGTGAAGGAGCGGCCTCCCAGCCACACCTGTGTGCCCGGCTCGACGACGCCGAGCAGCTGCGCGGCCTTCGAGCCCAGCACGACGCCCGGGTAGCGGGCGGTCGCGTCGTTGAGCCACACGCCGTGCTTCATCTGCCCGGAGACGACCTCCAGCAGGTTCGTGTCCGCGGCCATCGTGATGATGCCGCCCGTCGCGTTCGGGTCCGACAGGCGCGAGCGGTAGACGGACACGCCCGACAGAGTGGACGTGGAGGCCGCCGAGGTGACGCCCGGGATCATGAGGGTCCGCCCCACGGAGTCCTCGGGCAGGATCAGGTCGGTGCCGCTCAGGTCGGCGCCGCTTCGAGCCGTCAGCATGTTGGTGCCCAGGGCCCGCAGCTGCTCTTGGAGCTGAGCCTGGGAGGAGGCGGACACTCCGACGACGCCGACCATCGCGGCGATGCCAATCGCGATGCCCAGGGCCGACAGGACGGCACGCATCGGGCGCGAGCGCAGGCCGGTCAGGCCCAGGCGCGCCACGTCGGAGGCGCGCAGGCTCGAGCGGTGCGCGCGAGCGCGGGTGCTACTCGTCATTGCTACCTCCCACGCCTCCCGGGCGTCCCGAATCGGACACGATTTCGCCGTCACGGATAGCGATCTGGCGCGGCAGTGACGCCGCCAGCTCGTTGTCGTGGGTGATCACGATGATGGTGGTGCCGGCCTCGTTGAGCTCGCGCAGCAGGGCGACGATGGAGGCGCCGGAGCGCGAATCCAGGTTGCCGGTCGGTTCGTCCGCGAGCAGCAGGGCCGGATGGCCGATGATGGCGCGCGCGATCGCGACCCTCTGACGTTCGCCTCCCGACATCTGGTGGGGCTTGTGGTCGATGCGATGCCCGAGGCCCACGCGGGTGAGCGCCTCACGCGCGGCCTCGCGGCGCTTGGCCCGGGGCACACCCCGGTAGAGCAGCCCGTCGGCCACGTTGTCCAGGGCCGACACGCCGGCCGTGAGGTGGAACTGCTGGAAGACGAATCCAATGAGGGAGGAGCGCACGCCGGACAATTCAGTGTCGCGCAGCGAGGACACGTCGGTTCCGCCGATGCACACGCTCCCCGAGGTGGGTCGATCCAGCGTTCCGATGAGGTTCAGCAGGGTCGATTTCCCGGAGCCCGAGGGGCCGACGATGGCGACGAACTCGCCCTCATCGACGCTCAGGGATACTCCGTTGCAGGCGTGCACGGGGGGTGAGCCAAAGGACCGGTGCACGTCGGTCAATTCCAGGATATGGCTCATCGGTTGGGCACCACCACGCGCTGGCCTTCGGCGATGTCGTCGCCGCTCACTTCGACGCGGTCGCCCGCGAACATGCCGACGGTGACCGGGACCCGGGTCACGGTGCCGGCCTCGTCAACGACCTCGACACCGAACTGCTCGGAGGTCAGCGCGACGAGCGCACCCAGGGGCACGGAGAGGACGTCCTTGCGCGTCTGGGAGGTGAGCCCGAGAGAAACGGAGGCCTCCTGGGTGCCGTCGAGGGCCGACGTGTCGTCCGGGGTCACGGTGATCGGGACGATACGCTCCTTGGTCGTCTCCTTGGAGCCCTCGTCGCCAGGCTTATCCCTGGGGGGTTCGACGGCCGTGATCGTGCCGGTCGTCGATGCAGCGGATCCGGGCAGTCGAATGGTCACGGAGTTTCCGACGACGCCCAGGGCCTGGTCGGAGAGCTTGAGGTTCGCGGAGATGATCTGACGCGAGGACGAGGCCGCAAAAAGCTCCGTCTCGGTGGTCGCCGTGTCGCCCACGCGGGACTTGAGCGCGCCGATACGCATGTCTTCGGGGGCGAAGAGCACGGTTCCCAGCGGCAGCGTGCCGTTTTGCGGCAGCGTCAGGGCTTTCTGCCAGCGCTTGATCGCGGCGATCGTGTTCCAATCGAAGTGGGCGTTCGGGGTGGCCTCGAAGTAGCCGAGCTCGGAGAGCGCGCTCTCCAGCTGGGTGACGTCCTCGCCGTCGCTCATGCCTTCCTCGAAGGTCCTCCACGCGGGGGTTGACCCGTGGAGCAGGTAGGTGTTGTTGCCGGCCACCGTGTAGACGTGCGATCCCTGCGTGAGGGTCGTGCCGGGCGTGGGAAGGGCGGTGACGACGCCGTCGAAGGCGCTCTTGAGCGTGTAGGAGTCGGCGTACTGGAGGGTTCCCTGGACGGTGGTCTCCCCCACCAGGTCTCCGCGCTCGACCGTCGCGGTGGCCCCGTCGAAAGACTGGGGCGCGTCGGAAGCCGCGTTCGTGCCCGAGCAGGCCGACAGCGTCATTCCGGCGAGGACCAGCATCGCGAGTGCTGCCGCGAGGCGTGGGGTTCGCGGTCGACTCACTTGGCGCCTCCGGGGTTGCCGAAGCACTTGTTGATCGCGTCCTGAGGGATGTCCTGCAGATTCACGCCCTTGCCCGGCTCGGGGTCCTTCACGTCGTAGCCGAGCCCGCGCAGGCATTCCGCGCCCTTGATCAGCGCTTCGCGTCCTGCGGGGTCATTCGTCAGGTCGTCCTCGCCGGTGAGGTTGGAAACCTTCGCCATGCATTCGTTGAGGGCGTTGTTGAAGGCGTCGGAGTTGTCCTTGAGCTGGTCGGGGGTCAGGCCCGTGTCGGGCACGTCGAAGCCCTTCTCACGCATGCACTGGGCGAACACGAGGTTGGGGTCGTTGGATGCCGCCCCGTTTCCCGAGCCGGAGCCGCCACGGGAGGATGAGGAGCTTGAATTGCCGCCGTTGGTCGAAGAGGACGAGTTCTGCGTCTGCGATCCGCAGGCGCTCAGGGCCGCCGCCAGGGTGAGAGCGATGACTGCAAGGGCGCGCGTCTGCGTGCGAGTCTTCATTGAAACTCCTTGAAGAATTTTAGGGTGTGGGTCTCACTTCCGAGATAGATTACAGCCCTCTATCCTGAAAGCTACCTGAAAACTATCGGGGAGCGCGCGCAGAATTTCATCAGACAACCCTGGGAACACCGGTACGAGGCCGTGGCGGCCGCGTACGCACAGGGCTGAGCCTCGCGTGGGGCATGGTGAGAGCGAGGCCAGCGCCGGCCTCGTCGATCCTTGACACAAGGCGGGGCGGGGAACGCCCGCGCGTCCCCCGCCCCCCCTTTCCTCACCCAACAAGCCTCTTGTCAGAACCGCGAGAGCTTAGCCCTCCGTGATGTCGGCGCGACTCATGTTCTGCTTGAGGACCTCGACGATCTCACCGTGCTTCTTCTCCGACAGGCTGACCTTGAAGGCGAAGACCAGGAAGGACAGGACGATGACGCCGAGGGGCGCGTAGAAGGCTGCGGTCTTGAAGGTCTCGATGTTCGTGGTGGTCAGCAGGTTGGGATCGACGTCGTTAGTCATGGCGGCCGCGATGGCGACAAAACCGACGATGGAGTTGGACAGGGCGCCGGCGATCTTGTCCAGCATGGGTCGGACAGACAGGGTCACGGCTTCGTTGCGCTTGCCGGTCTTGAGCTGGCCGTACTCGACAGAGTCCGTGATTGTCAGGATCGCGGTCATCTGGATGCAGGTGGCGGGCAGGTAGAAGAGAACCAGGGCGATGAAAACGATCGTGAGGTTCTTGGAGAAGAGGATGAACAGGATGTAGGCGATAGCCATGAGCACCATGCCGCCGAGGTAAAGGTAGCGGCGCGGCAGGCGGCGGTTAATCGCCGGGTACAGGGGCGTGACAATCAGGCCGATGACGAAGGCGATGATGCCGACGATCGAGTAGCTGTCGGGCATGCGCAGCACGAACTTGAAGAGGTAGATCATAAAGCCTGTGGTCGCGACGTTCGCGATTGAGTACAGGACGTAGGACAGGGACACCCACAGCAGCTGATCGTTGCGCCCGATCGCCTGGAACGCCTGGAGGGGGCTGGACTTTTCTCCCGAATCGCGCAGGACGCTTTCCTCCTCGCGGGTACCGAATGCGACGGCGAGGCAGGTGACGATACCGAGGATTCCAATGACCGCGCCAAAACCGCTCCAGCCCTCCTGGCTCTCAGAGCCAGCTCCGGCGCCGGCCACGCTGCCGAAGAATGCGACCACGGGGACCACAATGGCGGTGACACCGTTGTAGCCGATCGAGCCGGTGAAGGTACCCAGGGCGGTGTAGACGCTTCGCTCCTGCGAGGAGGAAGACAGAGCGGGAATCATGCCCCAGTAGGAGATGTCGCGCAGCGAGTACAGGACGTCGAGCACCACGAAGACGATGATGAAGACGACGATGAAAACACCCTTGTTGACGTTGACCAGCCCGAAGAGGCCCGTGAAGATCGCAAAGAGCAGGATCGACGATCCGACGCCGCCGATCACCTGCCAGGGCTTGAAGCGGCCCCAGCGCGTGGTCGTGTTGTCAACCAGGTTCCCCAGGAGCGGGTCAATGAAGATCTCGACGATACGAATAATGAAGACGAGTGCCGTGATGATGCCGATCATCGCCGTGGCTTCTTCGGCCTCGTAGTCGCGGAACAGGGTCTGCGCCGCGTAGTACGTGACAAAGAAAGTCGACAGCGCGTTGTAAAACGCGGCTTGTCCTAGATTTCCGATCGCGTAGCAGATACGCGATACCCAGCTCTTGTGTGCACCCTGGTTGTGCGACATGGTCCCTCTCCTTCGAAGCAACTCTTGGTTGGACACCTTTAGGTTAACGTATTTACCCGAGTACTACAACAGTGTTCTTGATTACAGACAGTTTAGCGGTTACCTAGTTGCGTTCATCGAAACAACCGGTTACCCTGATTGCAGAGCAAGTTCGCTCCATACGCAACGTCGCACGTTCGGAGGTCACCATGTCCCGCACCGCTCTTATCCACACGCCCAACACGGCCTGGCTCCACGATCCGCAGGCCTTCGCTGTCAATCGACTGAGCGCCCGCTCCTCGCACCGCTCCACAGCGCCCCGCCAGAGCCTCGACGGAATCTGGGAGGTGGCACTGACCTCGGGCAAGTGCGTGTCGCTGGAGAACCCCACCAGTGCGTTCACTCAGGGGCACGTGCATGCAGTGCCCGTCCCCTCCACGCTTGAAACCGAGGGACTGTGGCCCCCGGCTTACGTCAACATCCAGATGCCCTGGGATGGGCACGAGGACCCGCAGGCCCCCGCTGCTCCCGCGGACTGCCGCGTCGCTGTCTACCGTCGTTCCTTCAACCTGGACGAGGCCGTGGCGCAGACCCTGGACGCGCGCGGCAGCGTGCGAGCGCGCTTCGACGGCTTCGCGACGGCCCTCTACATCTGGGTGGACGCCACGTTCGTCGGCTACTGCGAGGACGGCTACACGGCCAGCGAGTTCGACATCACGGATGCCCTGGCCGACGACCGGGAGCAGCACGACATCGTCGTCGTGTGCTACGAGCACTCCAGCGCTTCCTGGCTGGAGGGCCAGGACTCCTGGCGATTCCACGGCCTGTTCCGCTCGGTCTGCCTGGTGGCGCTGCCCGCGGCCCACGTGGAGAACCTCGAGGTGGGCGCCGACTACGACCACGCGAGCGGCTCGGGCGGCCTGAGCGTCGCGGCCACCATCGCGGGGGCCCGCGAGGGCCTGACCGTGGCCGCCGAGCTGACGGAGCCGGACGGGAAGGTCGCATGGCGCACCGAGGGGCCCGCGAGCGCGGAGCGCCTGGAGCTGACTGCTGACCTGGCGGAGGTGTCCCCGTGGAGTGCGGAGTCGCCGGCTCTGTACACGCTGACCCTCGAGCTGCGCGGCCCCGACGGGGTGGGCGTGGAGCGCGTGAGCCAGCGCGTGGGATTCCGTCGCTTCGAGATTGTCGATGGCGTCTTCATGCTCAACGGGCGCCGCCTGATCTTCCGCGGTGTCAACCGTCACGAGTTCGATCCGCGCAAGGGTCGCACGGTGTCGCTGGAGGACATGATCACGGACGTTAAGCTGTGCAAGCAGCTCAACATCAACGCGATTCGTACGAGCCACTACCCCAATGACACGCGTTTCCTGGATCTGTGCGACGAGTTTGGCCTGTACATCATCGACGAGACGAACCTGGAGACCCACGGCTCGTGGTGCACGCCGGGCGACATTCCGACGCCCGAGAAGGCGATTCCGGGTTCGAAGATGGAGTGGGAGGGCGCGTGCGTGGATCGCGTGGAGTCGATGGTGCGCCAGGATCGTAACCACGCGAGCGTGCTCATCTGGTCGCTGGGCAACGAATCGTATGGCGGTGAGGTGTTCCGCTCGATGTTCCGCCGCTCGCGCGAGCTGGATCCGGCGCGCCCGGTCCACTACGAGGGCGTGACCTGGGATCGCGAGTTCGACGACGCCTCCGATATCGAGTCGCGCATGTACGCGCTGCCCGACGCGATTGAGGAGTACCTGCGCTCTGCTCCCAAGAAGCCCTACCTGTCGTGCGAGTACATGCACTCGATGGGTAATTCGGTGGGTGGTCTTCAGCTCTACACGGCGTTGGAGAGCTACCCCGAATATGGCGGCGGTTTCATTTGGGACCTCGTCGATCAGGCCCTGTACCACGAGGCCACGGCCGCGTCGGGTGGGGAGTTCCTGGCCTACGGCGGCGACTTCGGCGACCGCCCGTGCGACTGGGAGTTCTCCTGCGACGGCATCCTGTTTGCGGATCGTACGCCTAAGCCCCAGGCGCAGGCCGTCAAGGCCCTCTACTCCCCCGTGACGCTCACCCCGAGCTCGGATGGGATCGCGGTGTCCGCGGTGGCGCTGCCCGCCCCTGCCTCCGATCTGCGCATCCGCGCTCGCGTGCTTGCCGACGGCGAGGTCGCGTGGGAGGAGACGTATGAGGCCGTGGCTGTCCCTGGCGAGGAGAGCGCCGTGGCCGTGGGTTGGCCGAGCGACCTCCTGGCCGACACGCAGCGCGAGATCGTTTTGGAGGCCGCGCTCGTCCTGGCCTCCGATACGCCCTGGTGCGAGGCCGGACACGTCGTGTCCGTCGGGCAGACGATCTACTCGCGTCCCGAGGTGACCGACACCGCGCCTGCGGGCGGGGCCTCCTTCACGGTGGGCCGCTGGAACATCGGCATGCGCGAGGGCGACAACGAGGCGCTGCTGTCTCGCACGGCGGGCGGCATCGTCCAGTGGAAGCGCGGCCAGACGGCCATGGTGTTGCGCCCGCCGCGCCTGACCACCTTCCGTCCGCTCACGGACAACGACCGTGGGTGCGGCCACGGATTCGATCGCGCGTGCTGGACGACGGCGGGTGCCTACGCGCGCTGCGTGGACACCAGCGTCGAGGAGGGACCCGGCGGCGTTGTCGTGACCTACGAGTACAAGCTCGCGGGCTTGGAGGACGTGATCGTTCCGGTCTGCTACGAGCTGCGCGCCGACGGCACGATCCGCTTGACCGCGACCTACCCGGGCGCACAGGGACTCCCGACAATGCCCTGCTTCGGCGTGGAGTGGGCACTGCCGGCCTCGATTGACCACCTGCGCTTCTACGGCCTCGGCCCCGTTGAGGCGTACGCGGATCGCCTGGACGGGGCGAACCTCGGCGTGTGGGAGGCCAGCGCGGTGCAGGGACTCGCTCCCTACGCGGTGCCCCAGGAGTGCGGCTACCACCCGGGAGTCCGCTGGTGCGAGGTGAAGGACGCCGAGGGCCACGGCCTGCGCATCGAGGCGCGCGGCGAGCTGGGCGTCTCGCTCCTGCCCTACTCCTCGGCCCAGATCGAGCAGGCCGGGCACTGGTGGGAGATGCCCGCACCTGAGCAGCGCGCGGCGACCTACCTGCGCCTCCTCACCGCTCAGATGGGGGTCGGCGGCGACGACTCGTGGGGCTCACCGGTCCACGATGAGTTCCACGTCGACGCGAGTGACACGCAGGTCCTCGACGTGACGCTCTCGCTCATCTGAGATGAAACCGGTGGCGGCGCGGTGAGTGCCCACCGCGCCGCCACCGGCTGCCTATTGGCCCTCGACGCGAGTTCCGCCCGGCGCTCAGGACTCGGGTTCGGCCGTAGCAGGCACGAAACTCTGGCGCGCAACCAGCTGAGTCGACAGAAGCACGTGATGCTTGTGCGTGAAGCGCCCCACGATCGAGTCGGACAGCAGCATGAGGGCCGTCTCGGCCAGCTCGGAACGCTTTATCGCGTAGGAGCTCAGCGGCGGAGCCGTGTACTGGCACACCTCAAGGTTGTCGATGGAGACGACGGCGACCTGATCGGGCACGCGGATCGCTCGCGCAGATAGCGCCTGGAGGACGCCCACGGCGAGGGAGTCTGCGGCGACCAGGATCGCGTCGGGCAGGTCCTCACCCAGGGACTCAACCAGCTCGTCGACCTGGCGTCGGCCGTTGTCCACAGAGAAGGGACCGGAGGCACGGACAAGACCCTCGATAGGCATAGCCAGCAGGCGCGCCCACTCGTCAAACGCGACGGTACGCGGGTCCTGGCCGAACACGTGGCTGCCCATCACGTGCCCGTCGCCACCGATGAACGCGATGCGCTCCCGGCCGCTCTCGCGCAGCGCGTAGATTGCGTCGATGACGGTCTGTTGCAGGTCGGGGCGCACGGAGTGGAAGAGCGTGGGAGCGGGATTGATGTCGATGAACACGCCGTGGGGCAGCGCCTCGTGCAGCGCCTCCAGGTTGTCGCGCGTCAGGGGCGCGGGGCCAAGGGACACGAAGCCGGAATAGTCGTCGCTCGCATCGATCAGGGCACGCACGTCGGGGAAGAACGTCAGAGACATCATGTTCTCGGCTGCTCGTTCGCGCAGCGCCTCGCGCACGTCGGAAAAGTAGGAGTCTTGGGGCCCGTTGGACGGGTCGAAGTTTTCGAGCACGGCGATGGTCAGGGGGATGCTGGAGCGGGATGTGCGCAGCGCGTAGCCGAGCTCGTTGGCAACCTGAATCACTCGGTGTCGGGTGGATTCTCTCGCGATGAAGCTCGGATCGCCCGACAGGACGCGAGACACGGTGGCCTTCGAAAAGCCCGTCGCCTTCGCGATATCGCCAAGATTAACCATCGATCCCCCTCCCAAAACTCCCTGTGTTCAGCTACTCTAGCCTAGCTGACTGACAGCTTGCTCAGCGGGATCAACGCCGCATCGCTCAGGCGCGTAGCTGACGAGGCAGGGGCTCGGCACTCCACAGCGCGCAATTTAAAGCTGCGACACCTCGTCGTACTCGGCCTTGATGTCCTCGTGGTGGCGGATGACCTCACGGACCATGAAGCCCAGGAACTTCTCCGCGAAATCGGGGTCGAGGCCGGAGGATGCGGCCAGGGCGCGCAGGCGCTCGACCTGGCGGGCCTCGCGGGCTGGGTCTGCGGGAGGCAGGTCCAGGCGCGCCTTGATGTGGCCGACGCGCTGCGTGCAGCGAAAACGCTCAGCCAGGATATGAACCAGGGCGGCATCGATGTTGTCGATCGTTGCGCGCGCCTCCGCCAGCTCGGCGGGAATGCCACTGACTCCACGGTCGGCCGAAGCTGCCACCACGGCCTCGTCGCGATCCTGCATACAATCCTCCTACTGCGTATCGACTGCCCCCAGTCTAGCGAGAGGACTCAGGCGCTGCGCTTGCCTTCCGAGGAACGTTCGGGGTACAGCTCGGCCTCGCCCACGCCCTCCACCAGGTCGCGGGTGACGACCACGCGGGCAACGTCGTCGCGGCTGGGCAGGTCAAACATGAGGTCGGACAAAGTCTGCTCCATGATCGAGGACAGGCCACGCGCACCGGTCTTGCGTTCGTTGGCACGCGCGGCGATCGCCAGGAGCGCCTCGTGCGTGAATTCCAGGTCCATGCCGTCCAGCTCGAAGAGGTGCTGGTACTGGCGCACCAGAGAGTTCGACGGCTCGGTGAGGACGCGAACCAGGTCCTCCTCCGTCAGCTCCTTCGTGGAGGTCAGGATGGGCAGGCGGCCGATGAACTCGGGAATCATGCCGAACTTGTGCAGGTCCTCGGCGGACACGGCCTCGTACAGGTCGCCCATCTCCGAGGTGCTCTTCAGCTCCGAACCGAAGCCCGTGGAGCGACGCCCCAGGCGCCCCTTGACAATATCCTCGATGCCCGCAAATGCGCCGGCCGCGATGAAGAGGATGCCGGAAGTGTCAATCTCCAGGAACTGCTGGTGGGGGTGCTTGCGCCCGCCCGTGGGGGGCACGGAGGCGACCGTGCCCTCGATAATCTTCAGGAGCGCCTGCTGGACACCCTCGCCGGACACGTCGCGCGTGATCGAAGCGTTCTCAGCCTTTCGGCCGATCTTGTCGATCTCGTCGACGTAGATGATGCCCTTCTCGGCCTTCTTGATGTCGCCGTCGGCCTCCTGGATGAGGCGCAAGAGAATATTCTCCACGTCCTCGCCCACGTAGCCGGCCTCCGTCAGCGCGGTGGCGTCCACGATCGCGAAAGGCACATCGAGGAGGCGGGCCAGGCAACGCGCCAGGTGGGTCTTGCCCGTGCCCGTGGGACCCAGCAGCAAAATGTTGGACTTCGTGCCCAGCATGTCCTCGGCGTTGCCCGCCTCGCGCGAGCGCACGCGCTTGTAGTGGTTATACACGGCCACGGACAGGGCGCGCTTGGCACGGTCCTGGCCGATCACCCACGTATTGAGGAATTCGTTGATTTCACGAGGCTTAGGCAGGGGCGTCAACGAGGTCGAGGCCTGCTGTGCGCCGAGCTCTTCCTCGATAATCTCGTTACACAGCTCGATGCACTCGTCGCAGATATATGCGCCGGAGCCACCGATGAGCTTACGCACCTGCTTCTGGCTCTTCCCGCAGAAGGAGCACTTGAGCAGTTCCGCGCCATCAGTCAGACGAGCCACGAGACCTCCACTTGATTGAGCGTTTTCCGTTCGGTCGGAGACGCTGTCGCACTTACTAGAAAATAACCTAATGCACAAGGGGACATTTTCCACGCAGGCGCGCTCATTGTTATGAAATGTTCACACATCACCACAAAAGGTACCGGTCCCCTGCCGTCACCCCGCGCGCATATATGACGAGGCCGCAGCGCCCCCGCACTCACCGGCACAGGGAATCCACGGCCTCGTCAACATCTCACAAGTCACAGAGCTTTGCGGGACTCCAGGACCTGGTCGATCAAGCCGTACTCGGCGGCCTGCGGGGCGGTGAGGATCTTGTCGCGCTCGATGTCGCGGCGCACCTGCTCCACCGGCTTGCCCGAGTGCTTCGAGAGGGTGTCCTCGAGCCATGCGCGCATGCGGTCGATCTCGTCTGCGACGATCTGGATGTCCGAGGCCTGCCCCTGCATGCCCTCCATCGCCGGCTGGTGAATGAGGACGCGCGCGTTGGGCAGCGCCAAGCGCTTGCCGGGCGAGCCAGCAGCCAGCAGCACGGCCGCGGCCGAGGCGGCCTGACCCAGGCAGACCGTCTGAATCTGCGGCTTGATGTACTGCATCGTGTCGTAGATCGCGGTCAGCGCCGTGAAGGAGCCGCCGGGCGAGTTGATGTACATGGTGATCAGCGAATCCGGATCCTGGGACTCCAGGACCAGCAGCTGCGCCATGACGTCATCCGCGCTGGCGTCGTCCACCTGCACGCCCAGGAACACGATGCGGTCCTCGAACAGCTTCGTGTAGGGGTTCTGACGGCGGAAACCGTAGGCCGTGCGCTCCTCGAAGTCGGGCAGCACGTAGCGGGCCTGCGGCATCTGGCGGGCGACCGCCTCAAAGTAGGGCTGGGTGCTCATCAGTTCTCTCCTCGCGTTCCGATCTCCTGCGGGCTGTCGATCACGCGGTCGACGAAGCCGTACTCGAGGGCCTCCTGCGCCGTGAACCAGTGGTCGCGATCGCCGTCGGCCTCCACCTGCTCAACGGTCTTACCCGTTCGAGACGCGGTGATGGCTGCGAGTTCCTTCTTCATGCCCAAGATCAGGTCCGCGTTGATGCGAATCTCCGTCGCGGAGCCGCCAGCGCCACCCAGGGGCTGGTGCAGCAGGACGCGGGTGTGGGGCGTGATGTAGCGCTTGCCGGGCGCGCCCGCAGTGAGCAGGAACTGGCCCATCGACGCGGCCAGGCCCATGCCGACCGTGACGACGTCCGGCTTGATGTACTGCATCGTGTCGTAGATGGCCATGCCGGCTGTCACCGAGCCGCCGGGCGAGTTGATGTACAGGTAGATGTCGCGGTCCGGGTCCTCTGCCGCGAGCAGCAGCAGCTGCGCGCAGATCGCGTTCGCATTGTCATCGCGAACCTCGCCGCCCAGCCAAATGATGCGCTCCTTGAGCAGGCGCTGGTAGACCGAGTCGCCCAGTCCCAGCTGCGAGCCTTCGCCGGCAACCCCGGTATTGTGCACGCTCACGCGTACCTCCTCGTCTGTTCGCGGGCCCAGTCGGCCCCATTGGTGTCAACCGTACCCGCTGCGCGCCCCCCGGCGCGCGCGCCGGGCCGCCGTTTCGCTGTCGGCACATGAGCGAGGCACGTGCACTGAGTACATGCGGTGAGGGGACGAGGCCGAAGCCTCGCCCCCTCAGCCCACGAGTTAGTCACTCGCGCGCGGGATCACCCGCAGCGGGTCACTCCTGCCCGTCGGCAGACTCGGTGATGATCTCCGCGCCCTCTTCGGTGGCCGGATCGGTGCCAAAGAACTTGGACAGGTCGACGTCGGCGCCGTTCGTGTCCTTTACGGTGACGACCTTCAGGGCCTCGATGAGAGCCTTCGAGCGGCCCAGGTCAGCCACGACGTTCGCCATCTGCTGGGAGGAGGAGAACAGCTGGTTGATGTCGATGCCGAAGTTCTGCGACATCTGGATCGCGTAGTCGATGAGCTCCTGCTGGGAGACCTGAACGTCGAACTTCTTGGCCAGGGCCTCGGAGAGCAGCTCGGTGCGCATCTCCTTCTCGACGGCCTCGCGGGCCTCCTTCTTCGCCTTGGGCTTGGCGTCCTCGCCGACGCGGTGCTCGACCTGGTGGTCGACCGCGGACTCGGGCAGGACGATCTCGACCTTGTCGAGGAGGACATCGATGAGGGCGTCGCGCGCGGCGAGGGCCTGTTGGGACTCCTTGGACTGGGCGGCCTGCTTCTTGAGGTCCTCGGTCAGCTCCTCCAGGGTGTCGAACTCGGACACCATCTGGGCGAAGTCGTCGTCGGCCTTGGGCAGCTCGCGAGCCTTCATGGCCTTGACGGTGATGGTCACCTCGGCCTCTTCACCCTCGTGATCGCCGCCCTTGAGCTTGGACGTGAAGGTGACCTCGTCGCCGGCCTTGGTACCGCGCAGCGCGGTGTCCTGGCCGTCGAGCATGGAGCCGGAGCCGATCTCGTAGGAGACGTCGGAGGCGGAGTCAACCTGCTTGCCGTCGATGGTGGCGACCAGGTCGATGGTCGCGAAGTCGCCGGTCTTGGCCTTGCGGTTGATGGTCTTCAGGGTCGCGAAGCGGCCGCGCAGGTCGTCGAGTTCCTTCTGCACGTCCTCGTCGGTGACCTCGGTGGGCTCGACCTCAACGACGATGGACTCGTCGATCTCGGGCAGCTCGAACGGGGGAACGACCGCGACCTCGGCGGTGAAGATGAGCTGGCCGCCCTGGGGGCCGGTCACGTTCGGGATCTCGGTGACGTCAATCTCGGGCTGAGCCATGGGGCGCAGGTCGTTCTGGTTGATGGCGTCGGAGTAGTGGCCGGGCAGGACCTCGTTGACGACCTGCTCGATGACGGCGGCGCGACCGAAACGCTGGTCGATGATGCGCGGAGGAACGTGGCCCTTACGGAAGCCGGGGATGTTAACCTGTCCGGCGATCTCCTTGTACGCCTTGTCCATGTCGGACTTCAGTTCCTCGTAGGGAACCTCAACGGTCAGGCGAACCTTGGTGGGCTCGAGGTTTTCAACGGTGCTCTTCACGTGCGCACGCTCCGTAGTCTACGAATAGGGGAACGCCCACTTCGGGCGCATAACAACTCGCTTAGTCTACGCCACGCTCTGCCCGATGTCTTTCTTCGGCGCCCCAAATGCGCGTATGGAGCCCCTCACGGCCTTATCGCGTGCGCAATGACACACGTTTCCCCTGTTCCTCGGCTCAACGACGAGGCCTGGGTACCCCGGTCGGAGGCGCGCACTCAGGGGGTGAGGTAGTGGGAGCGCCCGCGCACGACGGCGGCAAGACGCGAGCGGGGCACCTCGGCGACGCCCCTGACGGCGTCGGTGATCAAGGCGTGAGTCGCCCGCGCGTCAGCGTCGTCGACGGCGGTGAAGCGGGCGGTGACGCGTGGCTGACCGGAGGCGACGGCGATGTCCCAGGACTCGAGTCGCGTCACGGAGCGGGCCGCCGCTTCGACGTCCTCGGGGCGGTGCCCGGGTGCCATGGTGGTGACCGTCAGGATAGTGCGATAGGACGGCACGGCCACTCCCCCGTTCACGTTGGCGGACGCGACAGCGGTGCCGCGACTGGTCGGGGTGACAGGATTTGAACCTGCGACCCTCTGCTCCCAAAGCAGATGCGCTACCAAGCTGCGCTACACCCCGTCGGACTGGTGTCCGCTGCCCCATCATACGGGAGGGGCGGATAAATGTCGCGCACGTAGACAATAACCGCTAGGATCATCCACGTCCCCTCCGGGGGTACGCGGATGTAGCTCAATGGTAGAGCCTCTGCCTTCCAAGCAGATCACGCGGGTTCGATTCCCGTCATCCGCTCCACTGCCAGGAAAGCCCCGGGCCGCTCGGCCCGGGGCTTTCGCGTTAGAGGACAAAACGTGTTGGTCTTGTACTGGCTTTTCTGCGTGATGGTGCGGAAAAATCGGTATTGAAGGAGTAGTGTCCCGGTGCGGATCCGGTGGTTTAAGCGCCGATGGATATGCCGCGAACACGCCTGCCAGACGGTGACAGTCCTGGAACATGACGAGCGGGTGTGCGCACCTCGGGCGCGTCTGGGCGCCCGGGCGATCCGCTGGGCGATCCGACAGTTGCGCTTCGAAGGAGCCACCATCGCTCCTGGCCCGCCAACTGGCAACCACGTGGAATACCGTGTGGTCCCACATCAAGCCGTGCCTGCAAGCCGCATCT
>ERZ772978.327-NODE-327-length-19231-cov-3.54881_pt1 | contig 19231 bp, 14 predicted proteins | sample MGYA00511675_ERZ772978 | MGnify/ENA primary metagenome ERZ772978 (study PRJEB29015, sample SAMEA2738092) | human oral metagenome | biome: human oral; feature: human-associated habitat; material: saliva | place: China | collected 2156 ... | reverse complement strand
CGGAGTTCCCGTGGTCAAACAGAAAATGGGAGCTGATCCGGCATCTGTGGCTTACGACACGGTGGCACATGCCAAGGCTGAGCAAGCCGACGTGGTCATTATTGACACAGCCGGTCGACTGCACAACAAAGTCGGCTTGATGAACGAACTGAGTAAGATCAAAAAAGTGATGCAAAAGCTGGATGCCGACGCACCCGACCAAGTTCTACTCGTTCTCGACGGTAGTACGGGGCAAAATGCCTACGAACAAGCCAAACAATTCGCACTGGCCACCGAAATCACGGCTTTGGCCATTACAAAACTCGACGGAACGGCCAAAGGTGGCGTCGTTATTGGAATCTCCCACCAAATGAAGATCCCGGTAAAGTACATCGGTCTCGGTGAAAAGATGACGGATTTACAACCCTTCAATGCAAAAGAATTTGTTGAATCCCTGTTCTCCGACAATTGATTCGCAATTTCCACGCAACGCCCCCTACGCTACGAGCAAGACTCGCAGCGTCATCCCCACGCTCCGCAGAGACGACATAGACGAACTTAACAATGAAACATACGATAGACGTTATCACCATGGGGTGCTCCAAGAACCTCGTGGACTCTGAGAACCTACTTCGCCAATTTGCCGCCATCGGTTGCGATTTCCACCACAACCCTGATGAACTCCACGGCGATATCGCAGTGATCAACACTTGCGGATTCATCGGCGACGCGAAAGAGGAGAGCATCAACTCAATTCTTGAGCTGGTGGAACAGAAAAATGAGGGAAATCTCAACCGTATTTACGTGATGGGGTGCCTTTCTGAACGCTATCGCAAAGAACTTCGGGAAGAAATCCCCGAAGTGGATCGTTTCTACGGAAAGTTCGACTGGAAAGACCTCATCAAAGATCTTTCGCCCTCCGGTCTTTCGGAGAGCGCATCGTGCCAAGCCCTCAACACCCGCGTGCTGACCACGCCAAAGCACTACGCCTTTCTCAAGATCTCGGAAGGATGCGACCGCAGCTGCGCCTATTGCGCCATTCCCCTCATCACCGGTCCGCACATCAGCCGCCCCATCGAAGAAATTCTCGCAGAAGTAGAGGAATTGGTGAAGAACGGAGTGAAAGAGTTCCAGATCATTGCCCAAGAACTCACCTATTATGGCGTAGATCTGTATGGTCATCGTCGCATCGCGGAGTTAATTGAGCGCATGGCCCAGATTCCCGGCGTGGAATGGATACGTTTGCACTACGCCTATCCCAACCGTTTCCCGATGGAACTCTTGCGCGTGATTCGCGAGCACAAGAATGTGTGCAAATATCTCGACATCGCGTTACAACACGTGTCTGATCACATGCTTTCGCGCATGAAGCGCCACATTACCAAGCAAGAAACACTCGACCTCGTGGCCGCCTTCCGCCGCGAAGTCCCCGGCATCACCCTGCGCACCACCCTCATGGTCGGTTTTCCCGGAGAAACAGACGAGGACTTCGAAGAACTCATGGATTTCGTGCGCACTGCACGCTTTGACCGCATGGGTGCTTTCGCATACAGCGAAGAAGAAGGCACATACGCCGCAGACAATTACGAAGATGATGTCCCCGCAGAGGTGAAACAGGCGAGATTAGACCGACTAATGGCTTTGCAAGAAGAAATTTCAGCGGAACTATTGGCCGAAAAAGTGGGGCAAACCTTCCGAATTGTCGTCGATCGGAAAGAAGGCGACTACTATATTGGTCGCACAGAATACGATTCTCCGGAAGTAGACTGCGAGGTGCTGCTTCGCGCCACCGACCGTCCACTGGAAATCGGCAGTTTCTACAACGCCAAAGTCACCTCGGCAGAGGAATTCGACCTCTATGCCGAAATACAATAAGCAACTCCTCTATTCTCGCCGGCATGAACAACAAAGAGTTTATCAACGCTCTTGCAGCGCGCACCGACAAAAGCCAAAAAGGCACCAAGCAATTAGTCGATAGCTTGGTGGAATTGCTCGCCGACACCCTCGAAGAAGGCGATACCCTCACCGTTCAGAGCTTCGGCGCCTTCGAAGTGAAGAAGAAGAAGGAACGCATCATCGTCAACCCCTCGAGCAAACAACGACAACTCGTACCTCCCAAATTGGCCATTTCCTTCAAACCCAGCAATGCCATGAAGGAAAAGGCCAACGCGTGATTTTTTTCCCCACAAAGCCAACGCGTAACACCATTTACACATGGAGAAAAAGTACACCCTTCAAGATCTTGCGGCACTTTTGGCCGAGCGCGAATCGCTGCCCCTCGAACAAGCCGAGGATTTCGTGCGCTCTTTCTTTGAGTTGACCGAAGAAGGTCTTCTCAAAGACAGCTTTGTCAAAGTCACCGGCTTTGGCACTTTCAAGTTAGTGGAGGTCAGTGAGCGAGAAAGCGTGAACATCAATACCGGCGAACGCTTCCAAATCAGCGGACACAACAAGATCAGCTTCACGCCCGACGGTACATTGCGCGAATTGGTCAACCGTCCCTTCGCACACTTCACGACGGTCACCCTCAACGACAAGACACCGGAGGCCGCACTCGAGGAGGCAGAGCACCCACTCGCGGAAGAATCCACCGAATCTTCCGCCACCTCTTCGCACACTCCCCTGCCAGCTCCAGAAACCCCGATCGCCTCTTCGCCCTCTTGCGAAACCAATACGACTGCTCCCGTTGAAGAAGAGCAGCAACCCGACGTAGCGGCAGAAAAAACCGAAGAAAACGTTGTCCCGGCAGTAGAAGCAACCACATTCGCCCCGACATCCGCCCACGTCACTGTTGCCACCGAAGCCCCTTCCCCCGAAGTTTCAGCAGAACAAGCCCACGAAGAGGTAGAAAACAACCAGTCCGTTTCTACTGCCCCCGTAGCTACCACCACTTCTTCGCTGCTTCTACGCCCCACCCCCGCTCCCATTATCGACGGCGCCCTACTCGTTTCTCAAACTCCGACGCCCGTACTCAACAACGAGCAACTCTCTGATTTGCTCTCCCACACACCCGATGATACGGCCGCAACGGCAGAAAACAGCGACGAGGAAGAAAGCAATGTGCCCCCTGTTTCCCACGACACCGAAGAGGAAACCAACGAAAAGCGCTTTGAAGAGAACGAAGAGCACGAAACATGCGTAACAACGGCCGAGGAGGAAGAAGAAACGCACGAAGAGAAAGAAGAAGCACACGAAGAGGAAGAAGAAGCACACGAAGAGGCAACGGCTCTCCCCGAGGAAGACGTCCCCCAACACCCAACAACGTACGAAGAGCACACCGCCGATCAACCGATAGACTCCGCGCATCAGACGCCTGCTACCGAGATTGTCTCCACGGTGGCCACTCCCGTGCTCGATCTCAACTTGGCCGAGGAGTCAACTCCCGAATCGACCACAACAAGTGCAGAAGCTGCGGAACAACTCGTCGAAGCACCGGCTTCCGCAACCGAAGCAGCAACTCCCCTTTCCCCCGCTTCTACCGAATCCACCGAAACGGAACCTGAAAAATCGGCAGAAGAACAAGAATCACACGGTCCCGCGCTACAATTTGTGCCCACTCGCGAAGCACTGCGCGCCCTCGCCGACGAACACACGGAGTCCGAACCCGAAGAGACGCCTACTGTCGAGCCTCAACTCCGAGATCAATTCCGCATCCCCGTCAACATCGAGATTCGTCACGCCGAACCCGAACAAGAATCCGTCCCCGCGGTTACAGACGAGGCATCGCGTGCAAATGAAACGCCCGCAGAGGAAAACGAAGCCCCAACATTGGTAGGCGAAACCTCCGATGAGCCCTCCACCAATGCAGTCGAAACGGCGCAAACTCCCGCAGCTGCAAACGACGATCCTTCGGCATCGTCCCTTCCGACTGAGGAAACCGCGGAACCCTCCGCGGAACCCGCTCCTTCGTTCGCCGCTCCGCAACTCGATCTCGAGTCTTTAGAAGCTCCCACGCCTGTCGACGCTGAAGAGGCGGAAACACCAGTCGAAGACACACCATCGGCCGAAGCCCCCCTTCCCGGGGAGACTCCGGAAACTGAATCGTCCGCACCTCTCCCCGCCGAAGAAGAAAACGAGACACCCGAGGAAACCATCGCCGGCACCGAGCAGTTGCTCACGGTAGCCGCCCCCATCCTCACCTATCCGCAGTCCACTGCTGAAGAAGTCTGCGACAGCGCGACGCAATCCGCCACTGTCGACTCGCCGACTGCGGTCGACGCGGTGACTTCCACCACCTGCACAGCAGAAGAGAGCCTCGGCAAAGAAGTACTCACCGATTCGACCGAAGAACTTCCCCTCGAACTTACGCCCACCGGCTCCGTCAGCACCGATGTTGCCGAACCGCAATCAGTAGCCGCCGCTACAGCACAAACCACGGCGGCAACTGCTGCAGACGAAAACGAAGTTCGCGAAAGCTCATCGCACCATTCAAGAAGACGTCGCCACCGTTCGAGACGAAAGAAGACCCCCTGGGGACCAATTCTCGGCATTATTCTCTTGCTGCTGCTACTTTTGTGCTGCTACTTCGGCTATCTCTGCCAGACCCGCATGATCACGCCCGAAAACGTCCCCACTTGGTTGCAGCCCCTCTACCAAATCTGTGCTCCAGAGGAAGACGACGGCCAAAACACACACATTGGTGGTAATCCATCCCACAACAAGACTTCGCAAAACGGCACACAACCTGCAGATCAACGCGCAGCGTTGACCAAAGCCAAGGCCGACAGCATAGCGACTGCCGAAAAAGCTGCCGCTACCCAAAAGGCGGCAGAAGAAAAGGCCGCTGCCGAACGACAGGCCCGAATCGACAAAATCATTGCCCGCTCAAAAAGATATTCCCAGGTGGAAGGCGGCAGTTTTCTCATCGTGGGTTTGCACGACAAGCACAAAATGAAGTCGGGCGACAACGTCTATAAGCTCGCCGAACGCACCTTTGGCGATCGAAGCTACGCCAAATACATCATTCACTTCAACAATATCTCGAATCCCGACTTCATCAAGGTGAACGAAGTCTTGAAAATTCCGGAACTCGTCAATCCCAAGAACATCAAATAAGTTTTTTCAGGCGCGAATCCGCAGGGCACCGCCCTGAACTCGGGAGCTGCTCTGCGAAACGCCGCAATGCGTATCCGAAAGCCCCCATCTTTTTGCCAAAAACGCCGCACTCTTGCGCAAGAGTGCGGCGTTTTTTTTGATCCCTCCCCGGTCTGTTTCGGTTGCGCGCGAGAAACGGCTATCTCTTCGGCAAAAACAGACGAAATCGGGGGAAGACGGCGTAGTTTTCCCCCGATTTTGGAGTCTCATTTCAGTGCAGGAAATCATCGCACCCGCCTTTCTTCGAGCCCCTTCCGAGGTCTTGCCCGCCGGCAAGCGGCTGCACAAGATGAATCGGGCGGAACCTCGAGAGGCTCGCCCTGCTGTGGCAAATTCTCCCCCGCCGTCTCATGCCCTCGGGCGAACTTCATCCGCCGAGCGCCGATTCGTTCTCAAAAGATCAGAGCGAAGCGCTGTCGAACTGGAAAGGTAGGAGCACAGAAGCCGTTTCGAGTTCAAAAATGGCCTTTTCCCCGTAGAGCAACACACGTAAATTCTTTCCGAACCGCGCCTGCGTTTCGATCATCACCTGTCTGCACACTCCACAAGGGCTGATAGGCTGCTCGAGAAATCCATTTTCGCTCGCTTTGCGCGCGGCCACAGCAATCGCCAGGGGACGCACACCGGGAAACTGCGCATTGGCATAATGAATGGCCGTTCGTTCTGCACACGTTCCGGCCGGGTAGGCGGCATTTTCCTGATTGCTGCCGCACACCGTCTCACCGTTTTCGAGCAACACTGCCGCCCCCACACAGAAATTGGAGTACGGCGCATAACTGGTTTGCGTTGCCACTTTGGCCGCTTCGATCAAACGCGCATCCGCCTCAGGCAACACATCAAGACCCGGGGTGAGAATATGGTAAGGAAGCTGGAAACAAGCTTGTTTCATTGGGCTGGTTAAATCAATAATGGTTTAACTGCAAATTTACTCATTATTTTTTCAGCTACCAACGTTCTTCCCTACGTTTCGTCCGAAATCGCCGCAGAAACGAGCCCGTATGGTCTTTTTTTCGTAACTTAGCCCCCCAATAAACCTCTCACTATGCAGCGTTTGTTCCCCGTTCCCCTCCTTTTGCTCTTCCTGCTGTGCTTCGGCTGCCACGAGAAGACCTCTAAAATCTCCGTCCATCGACAAAACGACGAGATCGCCGGCGCCCAATCCCTGGACAACGCCCGTCGCCGGCTCAATGCTCGCGACTACGAAGGAGCCCGCCGCATCATTCGCGCCATGCGCCACGCTCATCCCCTGGCGCTCACAGCGCGCGAAAACGGCATTTTGCTCATGGACAGCATCGACCTTGTCGCCGCCCGCGAAGCCATCCTCCAAGCTGAGCGCTCCGCATCAGCCGACACCGCCACCCACACAGCGCAACGCGGGGGCAACAACGGGCAACTCCCGGAACTCTATCGCCGCCTACGATTTTTCGAACGCAAACTCCAACACGACTTTCGGCAACGCAAATCTCATGACTGAAACCTCTGCCTCCCCTTCCGACTCCCCGGTGGTCCGCCCCGATAGCTTCTGGCAATCCCAACTCAACGCCAGTCAGTGGGAGGCCGTTCGCACTTGCGACAAGCCTCTGCTGGTGATCGCCGGCGCGGGATCGGGCAAGACCCGCGTTCTCACCTTCAAAATTGCCTATTTGCTCGAACACGACTACGCCCCCTGGCAGGTGTTGGCCCTCACTTTCACCAACAAAGCCGCCCGCGAAATGAACGAACGCATTGCCCAAATCGTGGGTCCGGGTCGTTCGCGGGGCTTGTGGAGCGGCACGTTCCACAGCATTTTTGCCCGCATCCTACGTGCCGAAAGCGCCACCATCGGGCTGGAGTCCAATTTCTCCATCTACGACGCCGGCGAAAGCCGTTCGCTCATCAAATCGATCGTGAAGGAACTAAAGCTCGACGACAAGACCTACAAGCCTTCGCGCGTGGCGGGACGCATTTCGGAAGCGAAAAACCGACTCATCCTGCCCCAAGAATACGCCGCCGACGCCAAAACGCTGGAACGCGACCGCCGCGACAATCTCGGCGAAGTTCATCGCATCTATACCGAATACTTCCGCCGCTGCCGCACGGCCAAAGCCCTCGATTTCGACGATCTGTTGCTCTACACCTACCTGCTCTTCGATCGTGTCGAGGAAACCCGCCGCCGTTATGCCGAGCGTTTTCGCTTCATCCTGGTAGACGAGTACCAAGACACCAACTATGCTCAGCATGCCATCGTGAGCCAACTCACGCGCGAGAACCATAACATCTGCGTTGTGGGCGACGATGCACAGAGCATCTACTCTTTTCGCGGCGCCAACATCGACAACATCCTCCAGTTCCACCGCCAGTATCCGGAGGCGGTCACGGTGAAGTTGGAACAAAACTATCGCTCCACACAGAACATTGTGGGGGCGGCCAACAGCATCATCCGCCACAACAAGGAGCAAATCGAGAAAACGGTGTACAGCGAGAACGCTCCCGGCGATCAAATCCTGGTGATGCCCGCCTCGACCGACAAGGAAGAGGCCGCAAAAGTGGTTGGCACGATCAGTCGGTTGCATCGTCGTGAGCAAGTGCCCTATAACGAAATCGCCATTCTCTACCGCACCAACGCACAAAGCCGCTCGTTCGAGGATGCGCTGCGCGAACACAGCGTGCCCTACCGCATCTACGGCGGCATGTCGTTCTATCAGCGCAAAGAGATCAAGGACATCATTTCCTACTTCCGCCTCGTCACCAATCTCTACGACGAAGAAGCCTTCAAGCGCGTGGTGAACTACCCCGCTCGCGGCATCGGCGCCACCACTTTGCAGAAGATTTTCACAGCTTCGCGCGAACACGATGTCAGTCTGTGGGCGGTGGCCGAGCAACCGGCGCAATACGGCGTGCAACTCACCAAAGGAACACTCGGCAAACTTCAGTCGTTTTGCAACCTCATCCTCGAATTTCGCTCTCGCCTGTTCAATGTCAGTGCCTTCGACTTGGCCTTCGACATCATCAATGCCTCGGGCATTCGCGCCGATCTAAACAAAGAAGACGGCCCGGAAGGCGAAAGCAAACGAGAGAACGTGGAGGAATTGCTCGGTGCCGTCCGTGCCTTCGAACGCGACAGCCGCAATGAGGAAGCCGAAGGCGAAGCACCGGTAGCCCCCAACCCCGTGCTGCTCACGGAGTTTCTGCAACAAAGCGCCCTACAAACCGACAGCGATGAGCAGGACGACGGCACGCCTCGCGTCACCCTCATGACCATTCACGCCGCCAAAGGGCTGGAATTCGACGCCGTCTTTGTCACCGGCATGGAAGACAACCTCTTCCCGGGACAGCAAGCGCGACTTTTTCCCCGCGAAATGGAAGAGGAGCGCCGTTTGTTCTACGTCGCCGTGACGCGCGCCAAACGTTTCTGCTATCTCACCTACGCCCAAAGTCGCTATCGCTACGGCTCATTCGAACAGTCGGACGAAAGTCCCTTCGTGCGCGAGATCTCCGAACGCTTCGTGCGACGAGAAGCGTCCTCCTCCCCTTCCGGCGGCCGAAACATTTCCCCCGCTTCGCGTCAGGCGCTGCTCGACGACCTCGACGGCGGGAAGTCTCGCCCCACCTTCGGGCGCATCTCTCGCGAGGACTTCGCTCACACGCGCCCCCGGTCGGCTCCCGCAACGTCGGCCCCCGCTCCCACAACGCCACGCACGCTGCGTCCGCTGTCGAGCGTGAGCCGAGATCCATCGACGCCCCGAGGCAGAGCTCCACTGTCGCCGGGACAGACCATCGAACACGACCGCTTCGGTCGCGGACAAGTCGTGTCAGTCGAAGGCAGTGGCGAGAACACCAAAGCACTCGTCGAATTCGAAAGTGCCGGACGGAAAAATTTGTTGCTCAAATTCGCCAAATACCAAGTCGTCGAACCATAATTTTGCCGCTCGTCACACATTCCGTAACTTTGCATCACTGCATTACGCCTGTATGAATCAAGATTCTAAACCTCATAACCCCTTTTCTCTCATCGCCGACTTCGACGGCGACATTCGCGACCTCTTCGCCCATCGCCGCGACGGGGAACTTCCCATTCTCCCGCTGCGCAACTTGGTGCTGTTCCCCGGTGTCGTGACCACTGTGACCATCGGACGTGAAAGTTCGATGGCACTCATCCGTCACATCACCAATCAAACCGACGATGAGGGCTATTTTGCAGTGGCAACACAGGTGGACGCCGAGGTGGAATGCCCGCAGTTTGACGACCTCTACCCCGTGGGGACACTGGCCAAACTCCTGCGGGTGATCGAACTCCCCGACCAAAAAACGACGGCCATCATTCAAGCCTACGGCCGCGTGGCGTTGCACGAAGGTTTCACCCAACACGAACCCTTCATCGTGGCCCCCGTGACCTCTCTTCCTGAAGAACTTCCGGCCGATGACGACAAGGAATTTGTGACCCTCTGCGAGCAATTCCGCTCGGCCGCCCTCGACTATGTGAAAATGAGCGATGCGCTCGGCATGGAAGCCCAAATGGCGGTGCAAAACATCAGTAATCCGGTGTTTTTCATCAATTTCATGGCCACGAATCTCTCCATCTCCACCGAGGAAAAGGCCCTTTTGCTGTTGGAAGACAGCTTCATGGAGCGCACTTATGCCCTGCTGCGCCTGCTCAATCGCGAGATCCAGCTGCTCGACCTGAGCAAACAAATTCAAGAACGCACGCACCGCGAAATCGATCGTCAACAAAAAGAGTATTTCTTGCAGCAACAGCTGAAATACATCCACAACGAATTGGGCGACGGGGAAGACAGCGAAAGCGCCCAGTTGCGCACCAAGATCGAAGGCCTCCCCTTGCCCGACAACATCCGCACGCTCTTCGAAAAGGAGGTGAAAAAGTTGGACCGCCTCAATCCCGGCAGCCCGGACTACGGCGTTACGCTGACCTATCTCGACACCATTGCCTCGCTGCCGTGGGGCAAGGCGACCACCGACAACTGCGACTTGCGCCATGCCCGCCGCATTCTCGATCGCGACCACTACGGAATGGAAAAAGTGAAGGAGCGCATCATCGAACAGCTCGCACTGCTCAGCGTGAGCACCACACATCGCCCCGCCATCCTCTGTTTGGTGGGCCCTCCCGGGGTGGGTAAGACCTCCCTTTGCCGCAGCATTGCCGAAAGTCTGGGCCGCAAATACGTGCGTGTCTCGCTCGGCGGTCTGCACGACGAGAGCGAAATCCGCGGACACCGGCGCACTTACGTGGCCGCCATGTGCGGTCGCATCATGAAAGGCATTATTAAGTCGGAAAGCAACAACCCGCTCTTCGTTCTCGACGAGATCGACAAGGTTTCGGGCAACAACCACAACGGCGACCCCCAGAGTGCCCTGCTCGAACTGCTCGATCCGGAACAAAACAACACGTTCCACGACAATTACCTCGACTTTGATTACGATCTAAGCCAAGTGTTTTTCATCGCCACGGCCAATTCGCTCAGCGGCGTGCCGCGTCCGCTCTTAGATCGCATGGAACTGATCGAAGTGGAAGGCTATCTCACAGAAGAAAAGAAGGAAATCATGCGCCGCCACCTGGTTCCCAAGGCCATGAAGAACCTTTCTGTGGATTTCACCCTGAAATTCACGCCTGCCGGGAGCGAATATCTCATCGAACACTATACGCGTGAGAGCGGCGTGCGCCAATTGACCAAATGCATCGATAAAATCGTGCGTAAGGAGGTGGTTCGCCATCTCGAATCCCCGGCAACCGACGCCACACAGGGATCCTCGCCTTCGCTTCGCCCGGCCGACATCGAAGACATCATGGGTAAGCCCATCTATACGCGCGACATCTACGAAAACAACAACACGGCCGGCGTTGTCACAGGGTTGGCTTGGACACCGGTAGGGGGCGAGATCTTGTTCATCGAGAGTAGTCTCAACGCCTCATCGGGCAATAATTTCACCCTCACGGGCAACATCGGCAATGTGATGCGCGAAAGTGCGACCATCGCCCTCCAATACGTCAAAGCGCACGCAGACGAACTCGGTATCCCCACGGCCGTGTTCGATCACTGGAAACTTCACGTCCACGTCCCCGAAGGCTCCACCCCGAAAGACGGTCCTTCGGCCGGTATCACGCTGGCCACGTCCATCGCCTCGGTGTTCACACAGCGCAAAGTGCGCAAACGCCTGGCCATGAGTGGCGAGATCACCCTGCGCGGCAAAGTGCTTCCCGTAGGCGGCCTGAAAGAAAAAATTCTTGCGGCCAAACGTGCCGGCATAAAAGAGATCATTCTCTCCAAAGCCAACGTGCCCAACATCGAAGAGATCCCCGAGCGCTACATCAAAGACCTCACTTTCCACTACGTCGATACGGTCGAAGAAGTTTGGGCCATCGCATTACTCGACGAAAAGGTTTCCCATCCTCTCGATCTCACTCCTCCTCAAAAGACAACCCCCTCGGATCATGAGCCAAAATAATCTGTCACTCCGCCCCACATGGCGCACCGAAGGTCGCCTTTTCGAACTGCAACACACCGATTCCGGCAGTGCAGCTCGTGCCGGCCTCCTCACCACCGACCACGGCACGATACAAACTCCCATTTTCATGCCCGTCGGCACCCTTGGCACGGTCAAGGGAGTGCACATTCATGAGCTGTATGACGAAGTCAAAGCCCAAATCATACTCGGCAACACCTACCATCTCTATTTGCGTCCGGGACTCGAAGTGCTCGAAGCCGCAGGCGGCCTCCACAAGTTCAACGGTTTCGATCGCCCGATGCTGACCGACAGTGGCGGCTTCCAAGTGTTTTCGCTCACGGGCATCCGCAAACTCAGCGAAGCAGGGTGTGAATTTCGCAGTCACATCGACGGTTCGAAACATTTCTTCACCCCCGAGCGCGTAATGGACATCGAACGCACCATCGGTGCCGACATTATGATGGCCTTCGATGAGTGTCCCCCCGGAACAGCCGACTATGCTTACGCGCGCAAGAGTTTAGACCTCACTCACAGCTGGTTGGATCGGTGCATTCGCCGCTTTTCCGAAACGGAAGACAAGTACGGCTACCACCAAGCGCTGTTTCCCATCGTGCAAGGTTGTGTTTATCCCGATTTGCGGCGCGAGAGCGCGCGCTTTATGGCCGAGAAAGATGCCGAAGGTTACGCCATCGGCGGATTGGCCGTGGGCGAACCGGCAGAGAAAATGTACGAAATGATCGAGGTGGTCAATGAGATTCTTCCCCAAGACCGCCCGCGCTACCTCATGGGAGTGGGAACGCCCATGAATATCCTCGAAGGCATCGAACGCGGTGTCGACATGTTCGACTGCGTCATGCCGACCCGCAACGGGCGCAACGGTCAAATCTTCACCTGGCAGGGCATTATCAATTTCCGCAACGCCAAATGGGCCAACGATTTCAGCCCCGTCGATCCGGAAGGTACCGCCGCTGTCGACCAACGCTACACTCGCGCTTACCTTCACCACCTCTTTAAGTGTAAAGAGCTCTTGGCACTCCAAATTGCCTCGATCCACAACTTGGCTTTCTACCTGGAACTGGTTCGCCAAGCCCGGGAACACATTCTGGCCAACGATTTCTCAGCGTGGAAACGCCAAGTCATGCCCCGTCTGGCCCAACGACTGTAAGACTCACCCCCAGCGCATGGAAAATTCGCACAAGGACAAAGACACAACAGACGCTCTTTTGCCCGACCACAACGGCGCAACGCCCGAAACTCTCCCGCATCCCCATACCGACGCGACCGATGCGGAACTTCCTTCGCCCCCCGATACCGGCGAAGGCGAGTTTTCGGCTCCCGTCGACGAAGTGGCTTCCGCCACCACCGAGCCGGACGCGAGCGCTCCCGCCACACCGAAACGCAAACGGCAATGGGGACGCACGCTGCGCCAAGCCGCGCGCCATTTCTTCCTATCGCCGTGGTATTTGCTCCGTTTCATCGCACGACTGCTGCTATCTGTCGGGCGCTTGTTCCTCCGTCTCATCGGTTTCAAGCGCCTCGATCGCTACATCCTCGTGCGTTTCATCAGCACCTACGTCTTTTTGTTGGCACTCATCATAACGATTGCCATTATCTTCGACTTCAACGAGAAAATCGACAAGCTCACCAACGGAGGCGCCCGCTGGCACGAAGTGGTGTTCGACTACTATGCGAACTTCATCCCCTACTTCTCCAACATGTTCTCGCCGCTGTTTGTCTTCATCGCCGTGATTTTCTTCACCACCCAGCTGGCCAATCGCTCAGAAATCATCGCCATGAAAAGTGCGGGCATGAGTTTCCGACGTCTGCTCCGGCCTTTCTTCATGGGGGCGGCCCTTATTTCCGCCACCTCCTTTGCTTTGGGTGCCTACATCATCCCCAAAGGCAATGTAGCCCGCGTGAATTTCGAAAACAAGTACATCAAAAAGCAACTCACGGTCGACGAAGCCGACAACATCCAAATGCAAGTCGACAGCGGCGTGGTGGCTTACATCGCCCACTTCGACAATCGCACGAAATCCGGCTCGGGTTTCTCGCTCGACAAGTTTTCGGAGAAGAAACTCGTGTCGCGTCTCACCGCAGAGACCATCCAATACGACACACTTGCGGACCACAAATATTCTTGGACCCTCCACGGCTACATGCAGCGCACCCTTCGCGGCTCACGCGAGAAGATCAAGAGCGGAGATAAGCTCGATACCACGATTATCATGGAGCCGAAAGACTTTTTCTACATCAAAGGCATGCAGGAAACCATGACCGTGCCTGAACTCAGCTCCTTCATCGATCGCCAACGCCTGCGCGGCGCCGCCGGCATCAGCACTTTCGAAGTCGAATACCACAAACGCTTTGCCACGCCCCTGGCAGCTTTCATTCTCACGCTGATCGGCGTATCCATCTCATGCGAAAAGCGCAAAGGCGGCATGGGCACGAGCATCGGCATCGGCTTGGCCCTCACTTTCACCTACATCATGCTTCAAACGGTGGCCGCCTCCTTCGCCACCAACGCCGGTTGGCCGGCCGGCCTCTCCGTTTGGATGCCCAACATCCTCTTCGCGTTCATCGCCCTTTGGTTCTATCGACGCACTCCCCAATAATCACATTCTAAAAGATCTCTGCTTCGCAGCGACGCACCACTTATATATATGTCCGAACACGAACTTCCCACCGACGATCTCCGGCAAACGACCGAAAATCCCCAACCCACAGCCCCGACCGGCACGGTTCACACTGAAATAGAAGAATCCTCCACGACGACCGCGCAACAAGCCGCTGCCCCCGCCCAACAAGCCGCCGAATCTGCCGCGCCGGCTCCGGAAAACGCGGAGCAAACAGACGAAAACGCGAAGGTTTCTGCCGAAAACGCGGAACAAACAGCCGAAAGCCCCGTGTATTTTGAAGACCTCCCCCTCAGCGAAGATGTGCTCGACGCACTTTGGGACATGCGCTTCGAAAAGTGCACCCCTGTACAGGCACGCTGCATTCCCCCCCTCCTTGAAGGCAAGGACCTCATCGGCATTGCGCAGACCGGTACCGGCAAGACGGCGGCCTATCTCCTCCCGATGCTTTCCGTCTTGCGCGAACAACCCCACCCGCAGGACGCCGTAAACTGCCTCATCATGTCGCCGACCCGTGAGTTGGCCCAGCAGATCGATCAGGCCCTGCAGGGTTTCGCCTACTACACGCGCACCAACAGCGTTGCCGTCTACGGGGGCAACGACGGCATCCGCTTCGAACAGGAACGCAAAGCCTTTGCGCAGGGCGCAGACATCATTGTTGCCACGCCCGGCCGCCTCATCTCGCATCTCCAACTGGGGAATCTCGATCTTTCGCGCACCACGCACATCATTCTCGACGAAGCCGACCGCATGCTCGACATGGGTTTCTTCGACGACATCATGACCATCATCAAGCAGCTCCCCGCCCATCGGCAGACGATCCTCTTCTCGGCCACGATGCCGCCCGAAATCGCCAAGATGGCACGCGAAGTCATGCACGATCCCGTCGAAATCAAAATCGCCGTCTCGAAACCGGCCGAAAAAATCGACCAAAGCATCTACATCTGCCGCGATAACGACAAAACGCCCATCCTCAAGCATATCTTCTCCGAAGGGAAACCCGAGCGCGTCATCGTTTTCATCTCTTCCAAACAGCGGGTCAAGGAACTCAACGTCATTTTGAAACGCCGCGGCTTCAACTGCGCGGCCATGCACTCCGATCTTGAGCAGAGCGAGCGCGACGAAGTGATGCTGGCCTTCAAGCAGCGCAAGATCGACATCCTCATTGCCACCGACATCGTGAGCCGCGGCATCGATATCGACGATATTCAAATGGTCATCAACTACGATGCACCGCGCGACCCCGAAGACTACGTGCACCGCATCGGCCGAACGGCTCGCGCCGGACGCGCCGGACGCGCCATCACCCTCATCGGCGAGAAAGATCGTCTCTCGCTCAACAAAATAGAACGCCTGCTCGAGACCAAAATCCCCCGCAATCCACTGCCCGAGGGCTGCAAAGCACCGGAACCCGCCGATGAAAAATCGCGCGGACGCGGTCGCAACGGTTCGAAACCCGACCGACGCGACCACAAAGGCGCGAAATCGCACGGAAAAAACGAGCCCCGCAAACCCCATCGCGGAGGGGGTCGCGACAAGCAGGCGGACAAAAACGCCGCCCCCACAGCCTCCAACGGGAAAAGCGCTGACACACAACGCACCCCCCGGCGCAACAATCGCTCGCGCGCACCCCGCAAGGACAATCCCCAAAACGAAGCCTGATGGAACAGATTCTTCGCTATTTTCCCCAACTCACCGAGCTGCAACAACAGCAGTTTGCTGCCCTCGATGCCCTTTATCGTGATTGGAACGCCAAGATCAACGTCATCTCCCGCAAGGACATCGACAATCTCTATCCACATCACGTGCTCCACTCCCTGGGCATTGCCAAAGTCATCAGCTTCCGCCCCGGCACCCACGTGATGGACATCGGCACCGGCGGCGGTTTTCCCGGCATACCGCTCGCCATTCTCTTTCCCGAAGTCCAATTTCATTTACTCGACTCCATCGGCAAGAAAATAAAAGTGGCCCAGGCCGTAGCCGATGCGCTCCAGCTCTCCAATGTGCGCACCTCTCACAAGAATGTCATCGAAGAAAAGGAGAAATATGACTTTGTGGTGAGCCGTGCCGTGATGCAAATGGGCGATTTGGTCCGTTTGGTGCGCAAAAACGTGCACCACGACCAGCGCAACTCCCTGCCCAACGGGCTCATCTGCCTCAAAGGCGGCGACATCCAGCAGGAAATGCGTCCTTTCAAGCACTGCTGCGACGTTTGGCCCCTGCACACTTACTTCGAAGAGGAGTTTTTCGAGACCAAAAAAGTAGCTTACGTCACACTCTGATCCCGCCATGCTCAAAATACAAGGTTTCACCGTCAATCCCATTCAGGAAAACACCTACATTGTGTCCGACTCCACGGGCGAAGCCGCCCTCATCGACTGCGGCGCCCTCTTCCCCGAGGAGCAAAAAGCCATTGCCGACTACATCTCTGCGCAACAACTCCGCCCCACCCTGCTGTTACTCACGCACGGGCACTTTGATCACGTGTTTGGCTGCGCATGGGCGGCCGAAACCTACGGACTCACTCCTTGCATGCACCCGGCCGACGAACCGTTTTTGGCACATGCCGCGCGCCACGCCGAACACTTTCTGCGCAGTTGCCCCGATTTTGCCGTCCCCGCGCGCTTCGAGCCCATCGGCGCCCCCGGTTGCGCAACGGAACTCCCCCTCGGCCACCATACCCTCCGCGTGTTGCACACACCGGGTCACACACCCGGCGGCGTTTGCTTCTACGAACCCGACGAAAAAGTGCTCTTTTCGGGTGATACCCTCTTTGCCGAAAGCATCGGTCGCACCGATTTGGGCGGAAAACACGACCAGCTCATCCACTCCATCCGCACCCAACTCCTCACGCTCCCCGACGACGTACAAGTGCTCCCCGGGCACGGCGGTGCAACCACCATCGGACACGAGCGACACCACAACCCTTTTCTGCCATGACCCGACTGTTCTCCCTCCTCTTCCTGTTTGCGCTGCTCTTCTTCCACGCCGCTCAACCACTCTCGGCTCAACGCCGCAAAACCTCGCCGACGCCGCGACGCACCTCGGGCACTCACGGCGCGGCAGTCCCCGTTCGCAGCGCAATCGACGCCATTGCCACCTATGATTGGCCGACTGCCGAGCAGCGAATCAAGAGCGAAATCGCCGCCTCCTCCTCCCCCACGGTCAAAGACTCGCTCAATGCCGCGCTCAACCGCGTGCATCGCGCTGCCGAACTCATGGATGCCACGAAAAACCTCATCCTGCTCGACAGTATCTCGCTCGAACGCACCCATTGGTTAGACAGTTTGACGCTTTCTCCCGATGCCGGCCGGCTCGTTGCGGGTTCCACGCTCGGCACCGGGCTTCCCCATTGCGGAACCGCCTTTGTCAACGCCCTCGGCACGGAAGCAATTCTGCCCGCCGGCCAACCGCGGCGCCTTTATCGCGTGGTCAAAGCCGGCAATCGCTGGAGTCAGCCCGAACCGCTGGAGGGCATCGACAGCACCTTTGCCGATATCGACTTCCCCTTCGTCACTTCCGACGGCGGCATCACGTTGATTTTTTCAGCCCACAGCGTGAACAGCGGCATCGGCGGGCGCGATCTCTACATCACGCGCTACAATCCCGACACGCGTCGGTTCGTTCGCCCCGTCAGCCTCGGCATGCCCTTCAATTCTCCCGAAGACGACCTCTGCTATGTGCTCGACGCCGGCACGCGCCAAGGCTATCTGTTCACCACTCGTCGCCAACCTGCGGGGCACGTGTGCCGCTTCACCTTCCTTTTCGACACTCCGAATTTCGAAGAACTCGCCACCGACGACCGGCAAGTCCGCCGCCAAGCTGCCGCCCTCCTCTCGGTCGCCGCATCGCAGGCGGGCCAATCGGCACGCATCGCCCAACATCGGCAATGGCTCTCCGCGCAGCAGCACCAAAGCGCCGAAGCCACGCCGCCGGACTTCACGTTTGTGATCGACGACACCCGATTGGCCACTTCGCTCTCCGACTTTCGCAGTGAAACCGGCCGCCGACTCGCCGCACAATGGCTCGATCTCACCGAACAAGCCCGCGCCACAGCTCGCCTTCGCGAAGAAGCCGAGCGCCGCTATGCCCAACAACGGAATGAAACCGACGCCCAAATTCTGCGCCGCACCGAGTTGACATTGAGCCGCCTGCACCAAGACCTCAAAACACTCGCCAAAGCCATTCGCCAAGCCGAACAGCCTTGAGTGTCTCCCCCACATCGCTCCATCAAATTCTAATCCCTATTATAGAAAAAGCCATGAACAACCTCCATTTCCCCGAATCTGAACTCATTCTCAACGCCGACGGTTCGGTGTTCCACCTGCATCTGCGTCCGGAACAGCTGGCCGACAAAGTAATACTCGTGGGCGATCCCGGCCGTGTCGAGTTGGTTGCCTCACACTTCGAGCATCGCGAGTGCGAAGTCGAGAGCCGCGAGTTCCGCACCGTGACCGGAACTTACAAAGGCAAGCGTCTCACAGTGGTTTCCACGGGTATCGGGTGCGACAACATCGACATCGTGGTCAACGAACTCGATGCTTTGGCCAATATCGACTTTGCCACTCGCACCGAACGCCCCACCTTCCGCCGCCTCACCCTGGTGCGCGTCGGCACCTGCGGAGGCTTGCAGCGCCACACGCCCGAGGGCACTTTCATCGCCTCGCAAAAGAGTCTCGGTTTCGACGGGTTGCTCAACTTCTATGCGGGCCGCAACGAAGTTTGCGACCTCGAGTTTGAGCGCGCCTTCCTCGAAGCCATGCACTGGACAGGCACGCAATGCATCGCCCACCCCTATTGCATCGACAACGACGCCGAGTTGCTCGACCGCGTGGCGCGCACCGACATGGTACGCGGAGTCACCATCGCCTGCGGTGGCTTCTACGGGCCGCAAGGTCGCCGTCTGCGCGTGCCCCTCGCCGATCCGCAAGCCAATGACAAGATCATGGCCTTCCGTCACGGCGACCTTTGCATCACCAACTTCGAAATGGAGAGCAGCGCCCTCGCCGGACTCGCCCGTCTCATGGGACACCAAGCCATGACTTGCTGCATGGTGGTGGCCAATCGCGTGGAAGGTAAAG
>ERZ772978.325-NODE-325-length-19289-cov-47.7978_pt1 | contig 19289 bp, 12 predicted proteins | sample MGYA00511675_ERZ772978 | MGnify/ENA primary metagenome ERZ772978 (study PRJEB29015, sample SAMEA2738092) | human oral metagenome | biome: human oral; feature: human-associated habitat; material: saliva | place: China | collected 2156 ... | reverse complement strand
TGCAGGCGGATTTGGCGGCGCATAAGCCGAAAACACCGGTGTTGGTGATGGCCCATGCTTTTGTGGTGGGCGGCCAAGCTAGCCAGTCTGAACGCGATATTCGCGTGGGTGGGGTTGATAGCGTGCCTAGCGAGCTTTTTACCCAGGTACCGGGCCTGGCCTATGCAGCTTTGGGGCATTTGCATCGCCCCCAGGAGATAGCTTTAGGTGACTTAGACTCTGCCCGCCCACCGGCGCGACTGGTCTATAGCGGTTCACCTGTGCCCTTGTCTTTTGGGGAGGCTGAGTTTGAAAAGTCTTCTGTTATCGCTGACTTTGACGGCGCCGGGCTAGTTAGCTTGGAGCGGGTGGCTGTGCCCAGCTTCCAACCTATTGCCACTATTAGCGGCACTTTTGAGCAGCTAATGGGGCCCGATTTTGATAACTACAGTGAGCATTGGCTGCGGGTGCGCCTGGCTGGAGTGCGTCCACCGCAGGCTTTAGCTCAACTCAAGCAGCGTTTTAAGGGCTTGTGCGTATTTGAGCAAACAGATTTGCCCCAGCAAATTGACTCCCCACGCCTTAACCGCGACAACACGCTTTCCCCCTTGCAGTTAAGCCAAGGTTTTATGGATGAGATGGGTATTGAGTTAAATCCCTACCAGCTCCAGATTTTGCGTAGCAGCTATGAAAAAGTTGTTAAGGAGGCGCACTGATGCGCATTTTGCGGCTAACGATGGATGCGGTGGGGCCATTTCCAGGCCACGAAGTTATTGATTTTGAGGCTTTTAGCGACGCCGGCCGGTTCCTACTCTCTGGCCCTACCGGGGCGGGTAAATCAACTATTATTGATGCAATTGTATTTGCTCTTTATGGCAAGGTTTCTGGCGGTAGGGATTCTTCCGATAGCCGGATCCGTTCACGCTATGCCAGTGAGCAGGCTAAAACTGAGGTGGAGCTGATTTTTTCTACCTCCTCAGGTAACTATAAGGTGCGTCGCCAACCAGCCTATGAGCGGGTTAAGAAAAACGGTAAAGGCGTCACTAAACAAAACGCTAAAGCCTGGCTGTTTAAGCTAGATGAGCAGCTACGGGAAGTAAGTGAACCACTTACTAAAACCAGCGACGTCGGCACTGAAATAACCCGCATTGTGGGCCTAAGCCGTGAGCAATTCACCCAAACCGTGGTTTTACCGCAAGGTAAGTTCGCCCAGTTTTTGCGTTCAACTTCAAAAGACCGCCAAGATCTGCTGCAAGAGCTATTTGGCACCGCGATTTTTGAAGATCTGCAGCTTGATCTAGTTGAGCGTGCCCGTAAGGTCAAAAAGAATCAGGAAGCTTTAGACGCCACCTTGCGCGCCAATTTGGGGGTGCTGGCCTCGCTGTTAGATGAGGCGCCTCAGTTAGACCCGGCGCGCTGCCTGGTCTACGAGCCGGTGCCGGAAGTTGACTGCAAGTTTAACCCGCTAGAAACCGCGTGGACCAGCCGGTTTAAGCCGCTTACGCCCTGGCTGGAGCACAACCAGCGCTGCGCCAATTTAGAGGTGAGCGCGCTTAGAGGACAGGAAGATAAATTACGCAGCGACTTTGCATACCAGCGTGATTTAGCGGCCCGCCAAGAACGCTATTTGGCGCTCACTAAAGAGCATGAGCAGCTAGTGGCCCAGGGGCCTGCACAGAGGCAGCGCCTAGCCCAGATTCAGGCCTTGCAGGCTCTATCTGACTTAAAGCCTTGGCATGAACAGCTAAAACAGGCCCAAGCCCAGCAAGCTGTAGCGCAGCGCCAGCTAAGCCAGGCTCTGGCGCTTGAGCAGCTGGAGTCAGATGAGCGCGCACAAGCTGTTTTACAGCCTTTAGATTACCGAGGTGCCCAGGCCTTAAGTGTGCAGCTAACCGCCCAGGTGGCAGCCCTAAACCCGCAGGTGGAATTGGAGGCGGGACTGGCCGGGCGGCGTCGTGATTTACAGACCAAAACCCAGGCCCACGAAAGCGCCAACGCCAAACTAGCCCAGGGACGCGAACGCGAAAACCAGCTACCCACCCAGATTGCCTCCAAGCAGGAGCTTTTGGAGCAGCTAAACGAGCAGGCCGCCACCTTGCCCACCGCCCAGCTGGCCCAGGAGCAAGCCACCCAGACCCTGAAACTAGCTAAAGCCCATGAGCAGCTAGTCAAAGATCATCAGCGGGCACGCAAACTTCAACAGCTCGTGGCGCTGGAGTTAAAGCAGGCTAGCCAGAGACATAAGCACATGTTGGAGCAGTGGCTAAGCCAGTCGGCCCTGAACTTGGCACAAAATTTGGTTGCTGGTGAGCCTTGCCCGGTCTGCGGCGCCACCGAGCACCCGGCCCCAGCCACCCAGGGCGGTGAGAACATCAGCCAGGAGCAGCTAGATCAGGCCCTTGAGGAAGTTAATGAGGTTCAAGGCGAGCTTTCGCAGGCCAGCGAACGGGTAACAAAACTGGCCGCCCAACTTGAAGCTCAGCCTTGCCAGCTAAGCCCAGCCCAGGCCCGTGAGCAGTTACAGGAAGCTAAAGCGGCTCTGACTGCTGCCCAGCAGGCTAGCGAGCAGGCAAGCAGCTGTAAGGCGCAGATTGCCAAGCTAAATGCGGAGCTTGAGGCGCTGCGGGCAGATAATCAGGCTGCCCAGGCTCGCCTGGCCGGTGACGCTAAAGAGATCCAGTTGCTGGGTGAAAAGATTGACGCCGATGCGGCTTCGCTAAGCTGTGAGGGATTTGAGAGTGTAGCCGCGAAGGTTGAGTATTTGAGTCAGTTGGCCGCCGCCCTTGAGCAGTTGGCTAACGCCGCCCAGGAGCTGGACCAATGTAAAAAGCGTGCGCAGCAGGCCGCTGACAGTTTCGCTGTGCAATGGGCCCAGGCCAGCGCTAACTTTGCTGATCACAGCGCTAAACCGGCGGCCCCTGCCCCTACAGACCCAGCCGAGACAGAGCCAACCCAAGCAGAGCCAACCCAAGACACCAGCACCACCAACGTCCAGGATGACTATGCGCAGGCCTGCCAAGATTTTGCCGGGCTAGATTTGGCCGCTTTGAAAGCTACCTCAGCCAGCTACGAAAAATCCTTATCAATTAACCAGGCGGCTTTGGCTGAGCTTGAAGGAATTGAGCTGACTCCTCCCCCGCTAGAGCAAACCCAGGGCCAGCTAGAGCAGGCTCAGGCTAAAACGCAAGCGTGCCAAACCTACGCCAGTACCTGGCAGGCGTTTGCCGGGCAGGTAAATGCGCAGCTAGCTAAGCTAAATGAGCTTTTGGCTCGCCGTAGTAAGGCCAGCGATAAGGATGGCCAACTATTGGCGTTGGCTAGCGCCGCCAATGGCGACAACCAGGCCCGCTTGACACTGTCTGCCTGGGTATTGCAGGCCCATTTCCGCCAGGTGTTAGTGTTCGCCAATGAACGCCTGGGAGTGATTGGGGCGGGCCGCTATGAGCTGATTAATGTTGATAGTGAGGAAGACACTCGCCAGCAGAAGCAGGGCTTGGGCCTGGCGGTGGTTGACCATTTAAGTGGCACTACCCGCTCTCCACGTACGCTTTCAGGCGGTGAGAGTTTCTATGTGTCTTTGGCTTTAGCCCTAGCTTTGGCTGATGTGGTGGCCACCCAAAATGGGGGCATCGAGATGAACACCCTGTTTATTGATGAGGGTTTTGGTTCCCTTGATGAGGGCACGCTGGCTGAGGTTATGGACGTGCTTAGCGCCTTGCATTCAGGCGGGCGCGTAGTGGGGATTGTTTCTCATGTCAGCGAACTAAAGCGTGCTATCCCCGCCGCTGTTGAGGTGCGTCCCCTGCTTGGCGGTGGCTCTACCCTGCGCACACGGGTTTAGGTGCGCGCCTTCGCCGCTGGTAAGTCTGGCGTGGCCTCAAGCTTGCACGCGAGTTTAGGGCCTGCGCGCGAGTTTAGGACCAGTTTTTGGCCAGTACCGCCACTTCACACACGTCGAACCAGAGCAGATCGGCGTCAGCGCTGCGCTCGAAAGCGTCCTCGTCGCCTTCGGCTGCTAGTTTTACATCCGCACTGGCTTGATCTTCATCTGCCAATACTGCGGCCACGTCATCCCAGGGCACATCCACCAGCACCTGGACAGTGCCAGGTAGGGTTTCGTCGTCGACCTCTAATTCACGCAGGTTCTCACGCTCCACGTCAGCAGCAATTACTACGCGACGGTAGCGTTTTTGCGCCTCATCTTGCTCAGAGATGGCAATTACTGAGGAGTCGGCTGCGCACAGGCAGGCCGACACTTCCAGACCTTCCTCGTCTTCGTCAGGTAGCGCCGCAGCCAGTGAAGCGGTGGCGGCGTGAGCCTGGCGGGAGGTAATGGCCGGGGCGGAAAGGTCCGCCACTGTGGCAGGTAGATATACGCGCATAACGTCTAGTTTAACGGCCTAACCGGAACTAAAGCGCTAGCGCCTCGCCAAAGCTAGCTGGTTACACGCCGCCACCGCCTAAGCCCACAGGCCGCTTAAGCCAGCTGGGTCATCACTAGTTTGGCCAGTTTGGCAATGGATTTGGCGGCCGCGCTGCGGCTTTCCACCACTGCCACCGGCTGGGCTTGCATCAGGGCCTTATCGAATAGGCGATAGTCTGCCGGCACGTAGACAATGTCTGAAGCGCTGGTGTAACGGGCAAGTACGCTGCCGATAGCGGTGTTGGGGTCGGCCCCGGCGGTGCTTGAGCGTACTCGGTTAACTACCACCTGGCTGCGTCCACCAACTGCTTGACGGTTGGAGTTGAGCAGCTGGATTAGGCGCCTAATACCTACTGGGTCGGCCGCGCCCACAATCAAGGTCAGGTCCGCTTGTTCAAGTAGGGCGGCGGCGACGGCGTCATGGTCGGGTTCCATGGCGAAGTCTTCTACCCGTTCTTCTTCCAGCCCACCGCTTAGGTCCACCACCGTGTATTCGGCGGTGTGGCGGCAGACTTCCCAGACCTTATTCATGGAGGCTACTGGCAGTTCACGCCAGCGTCCTGAGCGTCCCAGCCCGGTTAGTACCTGCAGGTCAGCTTTAGCGCTGAGCAGGGTTTGTACCAGCCGAGTGGAGTCGAGCTCGCCGTGGGTGGCCAGGCGTGCGGCACTAGCCAGGCCAGAGGAGTCTTCAGGCAGTCCCAGCAGCTGTACCTGTGCGGGAGCGTTGATGTCGCAGTCAACCAAAATGGTGCTGCCTTGCTCATTTAGGTAGGCAGCCAGTGCTAACGCCAGGGTTGAGCGCCCCGGCGCCCCGTGGGTGCCCCAAACTGCAATGATTTTGCCGATTTGAGGCTTGCCTGCAGCGTCAATTTCTTCGCGATGTGAGGTTGGTGCAAAAGCGCTGGTGGCCGGGCTTGAGGGGGTTCCGGCGGTGACCGGCCAGCCGAGCTTTACTTCAGGCTGCGCTGAGTGGGTGGTTGCGGCTGTGTTTAGTGGGGCCACGTTATTTTGCGACGACGCCGCAGCCAAGGCGCCTGTAACTCCAGCCCCGCCCGCCCTAGCCGGCCCTGCGCCAGCCGGGCCTGCCCCGGCCGCACCTGATCCAGCCGCGCTGGCCGCTGAGAAAGCGGCCCGTGTTGAGCGGCGGGTAGGTAGCCCCCCATTCTGGGTAAGTGCAGCCCCAGGACTAGCTGGGCCATTAACTGCGCGAGGTTGCCCATTGGGGGCATAAGCACTCGGGGCACCCTGGCTGCCAGGCATGGCCGTGGGCATGGCGGCGCCAGGGGTGCCTTGCCCGCCAGGCATACCGAGTCCACCTGCACCCGGGACGCCCACAGCGCCAGGGATACCCACAGCGCCAGGAACCGCGCCTGTGACTGGCCCAGCACCGGGCATCGGGGCCATGACACCAGGAACGACGCCTGGCACGCCCGTAGCCGCAGGCGCGGCCATAGCGGATCTGGGCATACCGGGCAGCCCCGGGGCGCCAGCCCCCGACGCTCCAACACCAGGCATGGCACCTGGCGCGCCCGCACCAGGAATACCAGCACCCGGAACGCCACCAGGAGCAGCACCAGGTATAGCACCCGGCGCGCCGGCAATTACTGGACCACCTGCACTGGGGGTACTGGCCCCATTTTTGCGCGCCAGCAAAGCACGTAAACCTTTACGGCGTGGAGGCTGAGCCCCATTGCTGCCAGCTGGGTTTTGGTAGCCGTTAATTTGGCCAGGCGCCAGCACCTGAGTCTGCGCCGGCATAGGGCCACCAGGTACCGCTGCTGAAGCCGCGAATGGAGCCGAAGTAGCCGACCAAGCAGTCCCTGCAGCCGACATTGCCGACCAGGGCCCACCGGCTCCTGAGGCTGCAGTAGGGATTGCAGCTGAGGCGGCGGAAGCATAAGGCGCCGCCGAGGCGGCCGAACCATAGGGCGCGGCAGAAGCAGCCGAGCCATAAGGCGCAGCTGAAGCGGCTGAAGCAAAGGATGCGGCTGAAGCCAGCGGCCCAGCTGAAGCGGCCGACATTCCAGTGCTAGCTGAGAAACCAGAACCCGCCAAATCTGAGCTAGCCACGCCTCGCTGCTGCGGCGGGGCAAAAGGCGAGACTTCTATACCAGCACCTGCCGCCTGGGCAGCTGCAACAGGATCAGAGGGCGTGGCCGGGCGCGCCGTTTGAGAGCGGCGCACACTGCGGCGCGTAACTGGTTGAACCGACTGCGGCAGCACGCGAGCAGCTAATGCCCCCTCAGGCAATGGAGGCGAGTCAATACTGGTCTGGCCAGCTGAAACAGCCGACTTGACAGTATCTACATTAGAGTCATTGAGCTGCTGCGGCGGATCGTCCGGCTCAACCCTAGCTTCAGCCTCGCCGCTTTGCTCCTGACTAGCCGTACTGAAGTAGCTAGACGTATTGCCTTGGCTCGGGGTAACTGGGCTGGCAGCGTGGGTGGCGTGGCGGGCACGACGGCGCCCCATGCGGGTGGTTGGCTGCGCAGCGGTGATGTCTGCTGGGCTTTGTTCAGAGCTGGCAGCTGGCAGCTCAGCTGGCGCCTCAGGTAAGTCGGCGCTGGGCGCCGGCGGCTCAAAGCTTGGAGCTGGCGGCAAGGGCAGCGCTAAAGCCGGATCTAACTGCCCACTAGGGGCCGGAGCCTCGGTTGGCGCCATAAGCGGCACTTGCCCCACCGCACTATCAAACGGCGGGGGTGGTAGCTGCTCTGGCGGCGCGGGCGGCGGACTGGAAGCTGAAGCCTGACTTTGGACGACGGCGTCGAACAAAGGAGAGCTAGCCCCGTCCGTCGTCGCCGCCATGGGCACATCTAAAGGATTAAAGGCTGCAGAACGCGCGCTAGGCAGCCCCAAGGCGCCGTCGTCAACTGCCGTAGGCGAAAGCCCAAAGAGCTCATCACCCAAACTGGCGGCAGCGGTGGGCTGGGGCGAAACCGTGCCGGCAACCAAAACCCGTGAAATTTCGGCAACCACTCGCTGAGGCGAACCCGGCCAAGGCGCCACCCAGGCGCCCAGATCATGCCAGCGCACCCCGTCATTGCGGGTCAACACAATCGCGGGCACGCCATAAGAATTCAAAGTGGCAATCACTGTGCGGTCTAGGCCGTCAAGCTGCTCATCGATAATGGCCAGCTGCCCTAGTCCCACGGCAACATCAGCTAAAAGCTCACTTATATCTGCACAGCGGCGCGAAACATACAGGTCACGCTCAGCGTCAATTTGTCGCAAAAGCGTGGAATCGTCATCCCACAACGCTAGTAATACGGCTGTTCTCATTGCTCAGACCCCGTGTTCACCAGCACCAAGCCGGCACCAGAGCCGACTGCGGTGAGCACAGGCTCAACTTGTTCGGCCGGTACCAGCACGCGCACGCTGGTGCTTTTATCTGCGACGATGGCGTTTTGATCGCCTCCGATTGCGTCCACTATCAGTCCTTGGGCCACGCGCCTAGCTCCATTGGTGCTAGCCGCTTTAGTTGCCGACGGCGTGGGTGCCACAGCCGCTACGTTCTTGGAAGGCAACTGCCATAGCTCCACGGTATCGCCAACCCGAATGCTATTTAAAAGCTGGCCACTGCTTTGCACCACAATTGAGCGCATATTCAATTTGCTTTGCTGGCTAGTGGCGTCGGCTGGCAATAACTCTCCTGAGTGTAATGAACGTTGCGCATATGTGTCAGCTTTAAGTTGCTTTTGTTGCACATAAGCGCTACTTGCGCTCCCAAGATTCACTGAGACTAATTTCAGGTTTTTTCCAGCTTTTAGAGCAGTTCCTGGGGCTACATCCTGACTCAAAGCCCATACCTGCTGCGTACTAGTGGCCCTATCGATTAGTACTGAACCGGCTACCATAGACACGATGACCAGCACTATTCCGATAAAAAGCCTAGGATCTCGCCAAGTTGGGCGCCTCCAGCGCCAAGCGTCAATGCTCGCACCAGCATCACTTTGATGCTGCCGCGCCCCATATCTATTCGATTGATTTAATTCAGACATATGCGCACCCCTTGGTAACAACCCCCAGGTCGTCCAGCTATCTGCCTATCCTAAGAGAAATTCTGGACAGCCATGAAGTTTTCGCAATCTCACCTAGCCAGTTTGCATCTGGGCTAACCCGTGACATTATTAGGACATGGCACCTCGATTTTTATCTATCGCCGACGTCGCCGAGCAGTTATCGATCTCCGCCCAGGCCGTCCGTTCACTTATCCGTACCGGAGAGCTACCCGCTATTCAGGTTGGCGCTCGCGGTCTATGGCGCATTGAAGTAGCTGCACTCGAAGACTACATCGACAAGCAGTATGCGCACACCCGCGAGGCCGTATCCGAAGGCGGACTAGATCTCTAAGCGCTATCGCTAGCACCCGATTTTGGGTAGCGATAGTGACCACACGACCTAAATACTGGTCACAATTTCAATTGCTGACAGGATAAGCGTGACCCGATCGGATAAGTCACGCTTATCCACACTCAGCACGTCCACATGATCCGCACCGACACGGATGATCCTGCCGGTAATATCACCCGCCACCGTATTGAACCTGGCCGGTCGCTTAGTTCGCATAATTTGACGCAAAACTGCCGCAACCGTGTAGCTAACCCGTTGCGACGGCGTCGTCTCTAACTGGCGCCCCACGCCCCACACACTAACTACCGCCCCCATTGGCACCAGCATCTGACTGGCATCGCCGGCACGCAGTAGCAAAAATTCTTGGCGCGCTTGCAGTAGCTTGCCGCTAGCTACCCGCCCGCTGCGAGTGGTTACAGTAAGCGCACCACCCTCCACCGCACGCAGGCGATCTACCAACGCGGTTCTACCAGCTTCAGCCTCGGCTAGCTCCCAAGCCTGAGCTGCCCTGGCAGAGCGTTCATACTGCTCAAACTGGCTATCTAGATCCGCTAGCAGGCTCTCTAAGTGCATGATTCAAGATTGCCATAACCAAAGTCACATTCGCTATTGACAGTCCAGTTCCAGCAAAACATAATTAAACATCACTATTCCTCACCAAAGAAGGTGTACCGATGTCTAAGAGCCTAAAATGTTGGCTAGGTCTTCACCTAGTTGCCTGGCTCGGCACAGCGCTGAGCGTCTTGCTGCTAGCAGCCGCCGTGGCTTTGCTCAAGACCTTGTCTTTGCAGTATTTGTCGCTGTGGTCGATGGCGGATGTCAGCACTGCACTGGCCGGCCTGGCCGCCGCAGCCGGTGCCGCACTGGTGGCCTGGCACGCGCTGGGAGCCATGTGGGTGCTGGTATGTGCTTGCACTCACCGCACTTTGAATTTGCGTCACAGCGCGCCTTTAGTGCGCAAACTGGCCACCGGGGCCGCCATTATTGCCCTTAGCTGCGCCCCGGCCAGCGCTAATGACGACAATCTGGGCTGGGGTGCACACGGCCCCTCCCCTAGCGCCACCGCGAGCGCGAGCGCTTCAGCCAGGCCCAGTGCTTCAGCCAAGGCGAGCGCCCCGGCCACAGCAAGCTCCCCATCCAAGAGCCCGCACGCTAGCAGCGCGCCCACTAGCCGAGCCAGTGCCACGCCCACTAGTCACGCCAGCGCGCGAGCCAGGGCTACAACAAGCCCTAGCGCCTCAAGCCGACCCAGTGCGCGACCGTCAGCCAGCCCGAGCCGCTCTAGTGCTCATCCGCGCTCTGGCGGGCCTGGGTCTAAAACCCCGGCGGTTAAAAGTCCGGGAGCCAAATCTCCGGAAGCCAAATCTCCAAACTCGAAGGCCAACCCCAAGACCGGCAGCCTCAAGAGCAGCGTCCCCAAGAGCGGCAGCCTCAAGCCGGGTAGCGCACAGCGCTCAGGCACTTGTGTGCCGGCTCCAGATGCTAAACCCGCCCCGGTTATTCGCCAGCACCTGGTTTTAGCTGGAGAGAGCCTATGGTCTATTTCCCTCCAGTGGTTGCAGCAAAATGGGGTACCCTCCCCCACCAACGGGCAGGTAGCTCAGCTGTCTAAACAGATTTTTGCGGCCAATGCGGCGCTTATCGGGGCTAATCCAGATTTGATTCGCCCCGGCCTCGCACTGACGATTCCCACTAAGGGCTAGCCATGAGCACGCTTTATGCCTCCAGTTATGCCCCTAGCGCGCGCCAGCAAGCCCCCCAAAGGCGCCAAGGTGCAGCAGCCTCCAGCCGCAGCCTGCAGCGCCAGGCAAGCAAGTCGCAGCGCCAGGCAAGCAGCCCGCGCCAGGCAAGCGGCGCCGTCGGCCCTGGTTCTCCCAGCCCACAGCAAAGCCGCCAGCCCCAAAATCACCAATCCCAAACTCGGCAACAAAGCCAGCCTCAAAGCCAACAACTGCCCGATCCGGGACGCTGGGCGGGGACGGTAGCCGTTTACGCCTGGGAAATCATGCACGGAATGCGCCAGCCGCAGCATTTAGCTCGCTGGCTCACCCCGGAGCTGTACGACGCCCTCAGCCGTCGGGCACAGGTAGCCGCACGCTGCCAGGCCGGCAAGCCAGCCCGGATCCCCTACCTATATGCGGTGCGGGCCCAGGCCAGTGTCAGCGGCTGGGAAGTTAGCGTGCTGCTCTCCCACGACGGGCGCATCCACGCCTGTGCCTGCCAGATCCAGTTGCGCCACGGGCACTGGGTAATGACCTACCTGCACATGGGCTAATGGATCCTTAGGCTAATGGATCTTTGCTGGCGCGGTGACCTGCTCAGCTACCCCAGGGCCCTGATCAGCTGCCCCAGCCAGGGCCCTGATCAGCGGCGACGGCGCTTCTTGTTGGAGCGACGACGACGCTCAGCGCGGTTACCCTGGTTGTCGCCGCCTTGAGTATCGGCGTCGGAGTAGGTCACCCCGGTAGACAGGGCCTTACGGCCGGTGTCACCCATGATCGAGGCCTGCTCGCGGGCCTGAGCGGCTTCGCGGGCGGCCTGCTTGGCCTGAGCTTCAAAGCGGGCACAGTAAGCGAAAATCTGCTCGATCGTGTCTTCACGAATGGCATCCATCATGGCCTTGAACATATGGGCGCCCTCGTTGGCGTATTCAACCAACGGGTCGCGCTGGGCCATGGCCCGCAGTCCAATACCTTCCTTGAGGTAGTCCATTTCGTACAGGTGCTCGCGCCAGTGCTGGTCCACCACGGCCAGCAGCAGGCGACGCTCCAGGGTGCGCATGGGTTCTTCACCCAGCTGCGCCACAGCTAGATCGTTAGCGGACAGGTTAGCTTCGGCGTCCTCATAGGCCACCGCAATATCCTCAGTTAGCTCTTCAGTTAGGCGCTCGCTGGTCAGGGCGTCCAGGCCGCCTACGCCGTCGACCACCTCATCCACGGTCAAGCCCATCGGGTAGACAGTGGACAGGTCCTTCCACAGCTGATCCAGGTCCCACTGGTCGCTGCGACCCTCGGCGGTGCGCTGCGCCACCACGTTGGCAATTACGCGCTCACGGAAAGCCTTGATGTGGGGCTCTAGATCCTCACCCTGCAGCACCATGCGGCGCTCGTCGTAAACCTTTTGACGCTGCTCGGTGAGCACGTCGTCGTACTTAAGCACGTTTTTACGGATCTCGAAGTTACGCGCCTCCAGCTGACGCTGGTAGGAGGCGATGTTGCGGGTGATCATCTTAGATTCCAGCGGCACGTCGTCGGGGTAACGGTCCGAGGAGATGATCTGCTGAGCCAGACCGGTGGCGTAGGTGCGCATCAGATCGTCCTGCATGGACAGGTAGAAGCGGCTCTCACCGGGGTCACCCTGACGGCCACTACGACCACGCAGCTGGTTGTCGATACGGCGCGACTCGTGGCGTTCGGTGCCCAGCACGTACAGACCGCCGAGCTCCACCACCTCGTCGTGCTCCACCGAGACGGCTTCCTTGGCTGCCTTCAGGGCGGCCGGCCAAGCTTTTTCGTACTCGTCGGGGGTGTCGATGGGGTCTAGGCCGGCTTCCTTCAGGGAGGCCACGGCAATGAACTCAGCGTTACCACCCAGCATGATGTCGGTACCACGACCAGCCATGTTGGTGGCTACGGTTACCGCGCCTTTACGCCCGGCCATGGCCACGACGGCGGCTTCGCGGGCGTGCTGCTTAGCGTTTAGCACCTCGTGGGGGATGCGACGCTCACGTAGCAGGGCCGAGAGTTCCTCGCTCTTTTCCACACTGGTGGTACCCACCAAAACCGGCTGTCCGGCGTCGTGACGCTCTTCAATGTCGTCAACTACCGCGTTCAGCTTGGACTTAACGGACTTGTACACCAGGTCCGGCTGGTCCTTGCGGATCATGGGCTTGTTGGTGGGGATGGGCACGACGCCGATCTTGTAGGTACCAGCGAATTCTGCGGCCTCGGTTTCAGCCGTACCGGTCATGCCTGAACGCGAACCTTCCGGGTACAAACGGAAGTAGTTCTGCAAGGTAATGGTGGCTAGAGTCTGGTTTTCACTCTTGATCTCTACCCGCTCTTTGGCCTCAATGGCCTGGTGTAGACCCTCGTTGTAGCGGCGCCCAGCCAATACGCGGCCGGTGTGCTCATCAACAATCAGCACTTCGCCGTCGGCAACAATGTAGTCACGGTCACGCTTGAACAGTTCCTTGGCGCGGATGGCGTTGTTGAGGAAACCGATAAGGGCGGTGTTGCCGGCTTCGTAGAGGTTGTCGATACCTAGACGGTCCTCGATCTTCTCAATACCGGGGGCCAAAATACCCACGGTGCGTTTCTTCTCGTCAACCTCATAGTCCTTGTTGGGACTGAGGATCTCAGCCACATCAGCAAACTCGCGGTACCACTTATTGTTGTCGCCGTCGGCAGGGCCGGAAATAATCAGCGGGGTACGGGCTTCGTCAATAAGGATGGAGTCAACCTCGTCAACAATCACGAAGTTGTGCCCGCGCTGGACCATGTCCTCAGGGCGCTGGGCCATATTGTCACGCAGGTAGTCGAAGCCCATCTCGTTGTTGGTGCCATAAGTGATGTCGCAGTCATACTGCTTGCGGCGCTCAGATGGGTCCTGACCAGCAAGCACACAACCGGTGGTCAAGCCTAGGAAGCGGTGCACACGCCCCATTAGGTCAGACTGGTACTCGGCCAAGAAGTCGTTGACGGTAACCACGTGCACCCCCTTGCCGGTTAGTGCGCGCAGGTAGGAGGGCAAAGCGGCAACTAGGGTTTTACCTTCACCGGTTTTCATCTCAGCAATGTTGCCCAGGTGTAGGGCCGCACCACCCATTAGCTGTACCCGGTAGGGGCGCTGGCCTAGTACACGGTCAGCGGCTTCACGCACAGTTGCAAAAGCTTCAGGCAAGATATCATCGAGGGTTTCGCCCTCTTCTAGGCGCTCACGAAACTCTTTGGTCTGATTACGCAGTTCTTCGTCAGTGAATTCGCGATAGTCATCTTCAAGAGCATCAACCTGGTCTGCGATAGCACTTAGCTTTCGCAAGGTCCGGCCTTCACCGATGCGTAGGATCCGGTCAACAATAGACACGCTTACAAGCTCCTTGCTGGCTTAAGCCTGTTACGGGCAGCCATTTGAATATATTCAACCTTGTCTATCGTACTATCGCCCGGCTAAGGCTTTGAATCTATTCGCTATTTGCTTTTCGTGCACTGAGCCTCACCATTCAGGTCCCACCCCTTACGCGCCAGCCTTACGATTCAGGCGCCCGCCCTTGCAATTCAGACGCCCGCCACACGCCAGCCTTACCGCGCTGACCAGCGCTTGCGCGAGTTTTCCACAGATTTATTTTAGCTATTGGCTCTGACAGGGCATGTTAGAGATATTTGATTTATGTTTAACACTCTTACACCTCTTGCCCGGCCCCCTACTTCGAAAGTTAACGCCACTTCCAGCAGCAAAAACGGCACTATTCCTACCTCCAGGCTAACCTCGTTTAGGGCGCCACACTTAGGGCTGTCACATCCATGACTAGCCCCCTTAGGGCCGCCACGCTTAGAGTCGTCGCAACCATGACCAACCCCCTCAAGGCCGCAGGTCAGCTGGTTTTACCGCGCCAATGCGCTGGTTGCGGCCTGTGGGATACAGACCTATGCCCACAGTGCCGCCAGCTACTAAGTCGCAGCGCCACCTTACTCAACAGCGATTTGCTGCCGGCCACAGATCTGGCCATCTGGAGCCAAGGCACCTATGCGGGAGCTTTGCGCCAGATTGTGCTCAGTTTTAAAAGTGGTCGCCACCGCGCTATCACCGGTGCCGTATTGGCTGGAATTAACGACGGCGCCGCCGCCATGGTCCCTTGGCTCACCTACCAGCTCGCTAGAAACAAACCCCTAGCGATCATCAACGCCCCCTCTAAGCTTTCGCGGCGTTGGCACGCCAACCTAGTGGCTCGCCAATTAGCCCAAGGCTTAGCCGATTTTTTAGCTCCACAGCTAGACATAGCTGTGGTCAGCGCCGATCCGCTACGCCTACGCTCTGGCAAACAGCTTGGCAAAAGCTCGCGTCAGCGTGCTCAGCGTCAGGTGCAGTGCCTAGCTGACGCCACCGGCTGGCAGGTAGTGCTGGTGGACGACGTCGTCACTACCGGATCCACACTGGAAGCTAGCGCTAAGGCTTTAGAGGCGGCGGGCGGCGTCGTCGTTTGCGCCTGGACACTGGCTACAGCGCCTAGCAAAAAACGCACAGCGCGACCCTAAATTCAAGGCAAAACATGATTTCGCCTACAGAATACTAGCCAAAATAAGGGTGACACAGAACACGATTATGTACTATAGTGTGTCTTACAACACACCATCCCAATCGTTGGTATGTTTCGGAAACAACCAAGGAGGGTTGATTCAACTATGGAAATCACGGTTGTAGGCCGCCACGCTGAAATTAGCTCCCGCTTCCGCGCTTACGCAGAAGAGAAGGTCAGCAAGGTAACCCAGTACGACCCGCGCGCACAGCGAGTAGAAATCGAAGTCAGCCACGAGCGCAACCCCCGTTTGGCAGACACTTCTGAGCGAGTTGAGCTCACGGTGATCTCCAAGGGCCCGGTTATCCGCGCAGAGGCCAGCTCCAGCGACCGCTACGCAGCTTTTGACTTGGCTATCGACAAGCTATTCGAGCGCCTACGTCGTGCACGTGATCGCAAGAAGGACCACCGCCGCTACCCGATGATCACTGCCGAGGTCGAACAGGCCCTAGTTGAGCAGGGTATCGAAGTGGCCCCCGAAGCTGAGGCTGAGGAAATCGTACTGCCTCCCACCAAACCCGGTGAGGTAGTTGAATCCCAAATCGGCGACTCCCCGGTGATTGTGCGCCAGAAACTGCACCAGTCCACGCCTTTAACCATTGAAGAGGCACTTTACGAGATGGAACTGGTGGGCCACTCCTTCTACCTATTCATTGAAGCATCCTCCGGCCAACCTTGCGTGATCTACCACCGAAAAGGTTGGACCTACGGTCTACTGCGTCTAGAGACGGTGTAGACACCTAAAGCGGGGCATAGAGCGTTTTAAGACGCCTGCCCACAGCTGCTAATGCAGCACGGGTGGCTGGGGAAACCCGGCCACCCTTTTTATGTCCTGTTTATGTTCTGGCGCAAGCGGCGCCGTCGGCAGTGCAAGTAAGTAAAGCCGGGGGGCAGGCAGTTCAGAAACCTGCACTGGCGCCGTCGGCAGTCAAAGGCAGCGGCCCACATTTACACCCAAAATCGTCCGTCGCCTATGAAAATACGCGTTTAAATTATAGGGAACGGACGATTTTGCCTGTATTTGTCTGCACCCTAATTTGTGCCTGTGACACATAGCAAGCTAGACGCGGCTGTAGGTGGCCGCTTTCAGGCCCGAATAGCTGGGCACCCAAGTGGCACCCGAAGAAACCATCAGCTGCCCCTGGTCAGTCAGTACCGACACCTGTCCACCATGCTTGCCTGAAACCAGACGCTCGGCGTTAGTAACCTGAGTCATATCAGTTACCATCCCGCCCACCGGGGCGTAGGCCAGCTGCGCCACCCCAGCAGTATTAGCTTTAGCCAGCACCGCCACGGTTACCTCATCAACCCAGCTCAGCGCCGCCACGTCAGTTTGGTAAATCGAATATGCCTCACCCAGCCCAGTGGGTACGCCCTTATCGTCGCGCACCACCGCACACACCGAAACCCGCATAGATTCACCCACAGCCACCGCGTAGGCTAGGCGGTAGCCGTCACTAGACACATTAAAAGCCGCAATAGGCAGGTTTGAGGGCACCGCAAGTGTGTAACGCACCCCTTGAGTCGAGTAAGCCAGCACATTAGCACCCTGGCACAGCCACACCCAACCCAAGTTATCGGCACACACCGCCCCTAAATCAGTGTCGCCATTTACCTGCGTAAGGGTTTTGGTAGATACGCTCAGCCGCTCCAACGCATTATTGCGCTGCAGGTAAACAGTGTTTGCGTCAGCCACCGCCACCCCATTAATGCCTTCACCAAGGGCGCCGGCATCTAGTAACACCTTCGTGTTATTGCCCTCCAGACGCACCAGGCCCGCCGCGCTAGCGGCCACCACCGCACCGGGCGAACGGTGGCCCTGGCGGATTGTGGCACTAGAACCAATAACTGTGCTGCCACAGTTAACTATCACCTGGTTAACTGAGCCTAGCTGCCCCAAAGTAGTGGCCAGTTGGCGCACAATTGCTTGCTTATCGTTAGCTGAAGCGTTAGCCACCTCGCTGGATAAATCCACTGTGGCCACAGCCTGACTGACCTCAACTCCCGCGCCACCTAAGGTGACGCCGTCGGGAATGGCACTAGAAAGAGTCTGGTTAAGCCAGGGGGCCGGGCCGGTCAGCAGCGCACTAACCACATGGGTAGTTAACCTGCGGCGCAGCACCCAGCGCCTATCGGGCACCAAAGAGGTGCGGGTACGGTTAAAAAAGTACAGGTTTTGCGCCACAAAAGCGTTCTGGAAGGAAGTAGCAGAAAGCAAAACACCGTCAGGAAGCGCCGCAATACGCCACTGCCCGGCCCCATCGGTGGCTAGCGACAAGGTCAGCTCATGGTTAGCTCCCCCAAAAGCCACCGAGTAGACACCTTTAGCATCCAGCGTGGCCAGGGCAGGGGCAGACACGTTCAAGGAGCCGTCACTGGCGTCACTCACCCGCGCGTTGCCGGCAGAGTCATAAACCCACACTTGGGCATCCGGGCGCCAGGAACTGGCGGCCTGCCCCAGCAGGAAGCTGCGGGCAGTAGCAAATTCGTCAGAGTAGCCGGCCGCGCATGCCAGCAAAAAACCCTCCACAATCTGGGTGGGACTAGCGCCTTTAACCGGCCCCTGAGCGTATTGCAGCACCAGGTCAGCTTGGCGCACGTCATGATCAGCCACTCGCACCGGCCCGCTAGTGGGCAGCTTGGCACAGGCACTAGCGCCCAGCCCCACTCCCGCCAGCAGCGAGGCTTTAATCAGGCTGCGGCGTGAAGCAAGGCTTGAATTAAGGCTTGCATCAAGGTTCGCAGAAACAGGCAGGTTTGCAGCAAAAAACCGCCCTGCAGCAGGAAAACGCTTGGAAGAGCTAGGACGCATCGTTTTCCTCCTCCTCATCAGCCCAGCGCGTGGCCGGAATAAGTAGCGGCAAGCCCAGCGATGGCGTGGGCACCGGCTCGGGGTTTGGCCCCATATGCCCGGCCACATCCTTAACCAAAGCCTCCAGCGGGGCGTCGGGCGGAATCACGTCCAGTGGCCCTCGCCCTGCAGGAACATCTTGGTTGCGAGGAATTAGCAGCAAGAATGCAGCGCCGTCGCCAGGCCACCCCCAGGCGCTGAGGGTACCGTTGTGCAAGGCGGCGTCTTCACGCGAAATCGACAGGCCCAGCCCGGTGCCCCCGCTTTTGCGCGCCCGCGAGGGATCGGCCCGGTAGAAGCGGTCAAAGACGTGCTCGGCCACCTCTTCGCTCATGCCAATGCCGTGGTCACGCACCCGCACTGCCACGGCTGTGTCATCGCCCACCACGTTGATATCGATGGGTTTACCTTCGCCGTGTTCGGTTGCGTTAACCACCAAGTTACGTAGGATTCGCTCAATTCGGGTGTGGTCGACGACGGCGGTCACCTTATTACCTTCAATGTGCAGGCGGATTTGGCAACCGTTAGCTTGAGCTAGTGGCTGGGCAAAATCAATGACGTCGCGGGCAATTTCGCCCACATCCCATTCCTGCAAAGATAGGGCCGCTGAGCCGGCGTCGAAACGTGAAATTTCTAGCAGGTCCGCCAGCATCTTGTCGAAACGCTCAATTTGCCCAAATAGCAGCTCGGTGCTGCGTTTTAGGCGCGGATCACTGAAGTTATCGCGGGCATCAAACAGGGTCTCACCAGCCAGCAAAATGGTGGTCATGGGCGTGCGCAGCTCATGGGAAACATCAGAAACAAAACGCTGTTGCAGACGCGAAAGCTCACTTAGGCGATCAATTTGGGCTTCAATTGAATCAGCCATGTTGTTAAAAGACAGCGCTAGGGAGGCCGCCTCATCCTGGCTTTTAATTTCTAGACGCTCACCAAAATTGCCAGCGGCTAGGCGCTGGGCAGCTAGCGAGGTGCGTCTAACTGGCAGCAGCACACGCCAAGTAAGTAATGCCACGGCAATTCCCATGGCTACCACCAGCATGGCTCCACCCGACACCAGGGCGCGGGTGGCCACATCAAGTAGGTGTTGCTCATTTTTTAGCGAATACACCAGGAACACGTTGTAAGTACCAGCCAAAGGCAAAGTAAGTTGGCTAGCCACCACAATGCCGGGTACCGCATTACCGTCGTCGGTCACCTTGGCGTACTGCCAGTATTGGCGGTGCGGGTTAGATTCCAGCTGGGTGATTAGATCATTAGAAATGGCCTGACGTAACCCGGAGGTGGAAGACAGGTCGTTAATAACAATCGAGGAGTTTGAGCTACGCGAACGCATCAGCACCACACCCACCCCGTTGGCGCCGCTAATGGCGTCTTTTAGGGAGGTGACTTGG
>ERZ772978.316-NODE-316-length-19533-cov-21.8944_pt1 | contig 19533 bp, 14 predicted proteins | sample MGYA00511675_ERZ772978 | MGnify/ENA primary metagenome ERZ772978 (study PRJEB29015, sample SAMEA2738092) | human oral metagenome | biome: human oral; feature: human-associated habitat; material: saliva | place: China | collected 2156 ... | reverse complement strand
TCAACAGTCTTTACTACACTATAGAGTACCCTGTTTCAGCCCTGAATGTCTCGCTCAACGGCACCTATTTTGCGTATCATGACACTTCTTCGCACCGGAACAACCGTTTTATTTTGCACCCGCGGCTTTTTTACCCCAGACGCCACACACCCCATATAACACGTAGCCCCGCACCGGATATATCACTACGTCCGATGCGGGGCGAGTGTCTCTGCCTCCGGCTCACTCACAAGACCGGATTCAGAGAGGGTACCGTGCAGGTCATGACATCCCGCACGGGGTCTAGGGAGGGCGCCCCCGCTTAGCTTGCGGTAAAGGAGCCCAGCGAGGTGGCGTTAGAAGCCAGGGTGGTGCTGGAGGCATCCACGCTATCGGTGGTGGTGTACACGGTGTAGCTCTCGCCCTTGGTGATCTTGGAGCTGGAGACCAGAATCAGTGCGGTGCTGGAGTTAGTCACCTTGTAGTTCGCCACCACATTACCGGAGGAGTCGGCAACCTGTACGGTGGTGCCTGCGCTCAGGTTCGATACGTTGCTGATCTTCACGTAACCGCTGGTGGAGCTGGTCGAGGGTGCCTCGAACATGTCACCGGAGTTACCCGCGGTCACGGTCGTGCCGTTGAGCAGCAGGTCACCGTTGGTGTCCAGGGATGCGTTACCGCCGGTGAAGGGACCGTTCACGATCAGGGTGCCACCGGAGAGGGTTGCCGTACCGTTGGAGTCGATGCCGTCGCCGTTCGTATTCACGGTGACGGTACCGCCGGTGATGTTGATGGTTGCGTCGACGACCTCGAAGGTGCCACCGCCACCGCCCATGCCGCCGCCTGCGCCACCGCCAGCCGGGGGCTGACCCATGGTGCCCGAGGGTGCCTGACCGCCACCTGCAGGTGCCTGACCTGCGCTACCGCTGGGCGCCTGGGGTGCAGAGTTCTGGCCACCCTGCGCGCTCTGCTTAGTCGAGGTTGCAGTAGTCGACTCAGTACCGGTCGAGGTGGTGCTGGTCGAGCTAGTGCTGGTCGAGTCGGTGGTAGTCGTAGTGCTGTACGAGGCGTTGATACCGTCATCGGAGCTGGTCACGTTCACGGTGCCGTCCAGAATGTTGATGTACTGCGCCTCAATACCCTCGTTCGCCTGGGTAATGTTCAGGGTACCGCCGGAGATTTCAAGCACGCGCTCAGCCTTGAAACCATCATCACCTGCAGAGATGTTCACGGTACCGCCGCTCAGGCGTACCCAGCCGCGGTTGCCGTCAGTGTCATTGGTTGCCTTGATGCCGTCCTGGCTTGCGGTCACGGTGATGGTGCCGTCCAGAATATCGACGTAGTCCTTACCCTTAATGCCGGTGTTTGCCGCGTTCACTTCCAGGGTGCCGGAGGCAATGACCAGGCCGTCGGAGGTGTGGATACCCTCTTCGTACTTACCTTCAACCTTCAGGGTGCCCTCGCCCGCCAGAGTCAGGTCACTCTTGGAGTAGATAGCTGCGTCGGGGCTACCACTGGCGGTATCGGAGTAGGAGGAGCCGTCAGAGACGGTGTTGGTGGTACCCGAGGCGGTGTAGATGACGACCTCGTCCGCCTCAACAACGTTAATAGCTGCACCGGTGGAGTTGGTGATCGTCGCGTTGTTCAGAATCAGGCGGACCATGTCACTGTCGGCTGCCTCAACCTTAATCTGGCCCTCGTAGGTGCCGGTGAGCTTGTAGTTGCCCGCCTTGGTGATGGTGATGACGCCGTCGCTGACGGTCACGCCGTCGGTCGCGGTCGGGTTAGAAAGATCGATAGTGACTTCGCTGGAGGAATCCCAGGTCAGATCCTTCGCGGAGTAGTGGGTGTCCTCGGCGAGCTTCGCGCCGCTCTTCACGTCGGTGGAGAAGGAGTCTGCCACCTTCGACGTGGTGCCCGAAGTGCTCGAAGCGGAGGTACTGATTGCGCTCGATGCGCTGGCATTCGATGCCGAGGTTGCCGAGCAGCCGGTCAACGCCAGGGCTGCCAGGAGGGTAATGGAGGTTGCGCTCTTAATCATATTGCTCTTTTTCACGGGTTTTCCTTTGTGTTTGGGTGACCACTCGCGTAGAGCCAGCGCCACAGGGGTAAGTCGTATGTGAAATGTGAATATGTGTGAGAGCGGTATTGCCTGTGTGGGGCGAATAAGGCCGGTGTTGTGTTTGGTTCGGGGGTATAGATGAGGTGCTGGGGGTGCGGGTAAGGTAGGTGCACTACCCTACCCGCGCATCCCAGATTGCCGTTTTAGGCAGGTCGCTGTTTTAAGCGGGTTGCCGTTTTAGGCAGCTGCGAAACGCTCGGTCAGCAGCTTCTGGTAATCCTCTTCGGTCATGTCATCCACGTTCAGGCGGGTGCCCTCAACCGGTTCCAGGTGCATCCAGTTCTTCAGGGTTTCTTCCCACTTGTTGCTTGCCAGCTGCGGGTTCAGCGCCGCCATACCGGTTGCAAACTTGGAAATCTTCGCGGGGGTGATGCCCGCATCCCAGAGGTGCTGGTCTGCCACGGAGGGCTCCACGCCGGACTTGGTTTCGATGATGACCGCGTTCGGCAGGCCGTAGGTGGTGCCGACCAGGTTGCCGTGGAAGTTGCGGTAGTTCACGCCCGCCATGAGGATGTTCTCGGACATGGGGGTCCAGGTCAGGGCGTTATCTACGGTCATACGGGAGGCGACCGGGTTCTTCTCGCTCTGCGGCAGGAAGACCGTGGTACGGCGGTAGCCGGTGGTCAGGACCGCCTCCAGCTTGTGCACGGGGCCCGCGAGGATGTCGCCGAGTGCTTCGGTGATGTACTCGTGGCCTTCCGCGGTGAGCGTATCGCGCTTCTCGAAGGTGTACGGGATACGCTTCTTGACGGTCATATCCTGCTCACCGTCGGTCTTGACCTCCAGGAAGGTCAGCTCCGAGTCCAGGTAGCTACGGGTACGGATCTTGAAGGTGTCGTCGCGGCTGTAGGCTGCCGAGTGGTAGCTCTGCATCTGCGGGGTATCGAAGTAGACCGAGTCGTAGGCGAAGTCGCGCTGGCCCTTGATTTCCATCACGGAAGCGTCTGCGTCGAGCGTGGAGAGTACCTTGGCGGCGGTTTCTGCGTCGACAATGTACTTGCGGTCCACGCGGGTCTGCATGGCTGCTTTCTCGTTCATGGCTTCGAGGCTGATGCTCTTCCACTCTGCGGGGATGATGTTTGCGGCTGCGTTAGTCATGGGTCTTCGTCCTTCTGGGGTGCCGTCCCTGCGTGCTGTGCGCTGGGGCGGCGTGTCGTGGGTATCGGAGATGTTTGTGCAGTTGGAGTGAATCGGAGGCTTTTATACCGGCTGGTCTTACTTGCCCACCGGGGTGCGCTGGAGCGGAATCATCCGGGTGTCCAGGGTGGTGTGCGCCTCGGCGGTGGGAACCTGAGGTGCTGCCGGGTAAGCCGCAGGAGCCTGCGATGCTACCGTCTGAGCGGCTACGGGCTGAGCCGCTTCCACTGCCGCGGGGGTGCCGCCCTCGGTGGTTTCCTTGGGCTGGTAGGTGACGGTGGCGCGGGTCAGGTTGTTCACCATGTCCAGCTCGGTCACCTTGACCGAGGTGACGTTGTAACCCAGGCGAGCGCTCAGGTATGCCTTGAGCTCTTCCTCGTCGCTGATCGCACGATCGGCGGTGACGGTCTGAGTCTGATCGGTAGAGACCGGGGTGCTGCGCGAGTCGAGAATCGCGATGAGGCCGACCAGGGTAGCCATGAGGCCGAAGGCAATGTACGCCGGGCTAATGTTCACACCTGCGATCATGCCGACCGAGAGGGCTACGAAGTAGTAACCCACCTCGCGCTGGCTCAGGGCGGTGGAACGCAATCGGATAATCGACAGGACACCGAAGAGGCCCATACCCATGGCGGATGCGTTCGATCCGGCGGATACCAGCGCCACCGAGACGGTGAAGATGCCGGCGTTGATGACCGCGTAGGAAATCATCAGTTCGCGGTTGCGGTGCCGCACCATGTAGAGAGTGCAGAGAGCTGCGATGGCTATGGCGTCGGCGAGTGCCATGGTCAGAATAGTCATTGGGTGCTCCAGGTATCGTGTCGTGATGTTCGCAGTGCTTTTTGCTGTCTGTTCTTCAGCTTCGGGCTGTGCGTTCTTTGTAGTATCTAGATTCCCGTGCAAGCCTGTGTTTACCCTGTGTTGCCCTTAACTTAGAGATAAGTGTTAGATGTCTCTAGTAAATCTGCTGGTCAGATACACTAGAGGCTATTATTTTTTTCCTCTCTCCACTACGTTTTCTGCATCTTCTGCGGTATCAAAAGGCATAAAAAATGGGCTCCCTCCGATATGGAGGGAGCCCATAAAAGTAGCTAAAAACTTAGCGACTAGGCGTTATTATGCCTTCTTGCGCATGCGGGTTGCCACGATGGTCGCGCCACCAGCACCCAGAGCAATCAGACCCAGACCAGCAGCGGTCATCGCACCGGATGCACCGGTCTTAGCCAGGGAAGAAGAGCTCTTAGAGGATGCGTTAGTAGCATTCTCGTAGTCAACCGGCCATTCGCAACCGATGCCGTCGTGGTCAGCGTCGAACTTCTCTCGGAAGTCCGGGTGATCCTTGCGAATCGGTGCCAGGCCTGCAGCCTCAACGTCGGCGCAGTTCTGGAAGCGGTGGCTCTCGGTAGCGTTATCAGAGTTCTGACCAGCGGAGAGGTTATTAATAGAGGTCTGACCGCCAGAGTTCTGACCACCGTTGTTCTGGTTATCTACAGAGTTGGAGTTCTCGTAGTCAGCGGGCTGCTCGCAACCGATGCCGTCACCGTCAGCATCGAACTTCTCACGGAAGTCCGGGTGATCCTTGTGAATCGGTGCCAGGCCTGCAGCCTCAACGTCGGCGCAGTTCTGGAAACGGTAGCTCTTGGAAGGCTGGGGAGCCGCATTCTCGTCAGCAGGCTTGGAGGATTCCTCAGCGGGTGCGGAGGTCTCTTCAGCAGGCTTGGGAGCCTCGGTGGTCGGGTCCTGAGTCGGAGCCGGGGTCGAGTCTTCGGAGGGAGCCGGGGTCGGGTCCTCGGTAGGAGCGGGGGTGGGCGCCTCGGAGGGAGCGGGCTGCTCTGCAACCTTAATGGTCACGGTAGCTGCCTTACCGCCGCGGGGAACGTCACCGTCCTTCAGGGAGCCGGACAGCAGGTAAATGTCGACAGAAACGCTGCCGTGCAGCTCTTCCTGCCAGGGGATAGTAACGGAGAAGTTGCCAGCCGCGTCAGCATGGATTTCCAGGTAGTCCTGGCCATTAATCTTAACGGCACCCTTGTTCAGCTTCAGCGCCAGAACGGAACCAGAGGTGCCGTCAGCGGTCTTGAAGCCTTCGCCGCCAATGTTCAGGCCCTGACCCTCAACCCATACGTCGGGGGCGATGAACTGTGCAGAGTCTGCGTAGGTGTGGACAACCTGAGGCGCACCTTCAACAGCGAAGGTCGCGGGGACGGAAGTAGCAACGAGGCCACAGCCGATAAGGGCGGTGGCACCAATGCGTGCGATGTTGTTTCGAATATTCATGCCCCCATTCTAACGAGCGAAGCTTGGGATACCGGCTCCCAAGACGCCAATTTGCCATGACCTGACTCACAAACCGGGGTTTTCTTGAAGGTTTATTGAAGGCGTGGTTGAACTATAGAGACCTTTTGCACCGCCGTGCACCCCTAAAGTCTCAATTGAGACTTGAAGAAACCAGCAAGTACACGCACCACCCTACCGACACAACACGCCAACAAAAACCACCCCGTTAAACGCAAGAATCCCCTCCGCCCAAACGCTCAAAAGCATTCAGGAGAGGGGACTCTCACGCACCGCACAGGGCGGCAATAGTTTTAGGAGTTCTTGCGGTTGCGCACAGCGGTCACGCCAGCAACACCCAGACCCAGAGCTACCAGGCCCAGGCCAGCCATGGTGAAGGCGTTGGAAGCACCGGTGTTAGCCAGGGAGGAGCGCTGAGCGCGGCTGGAGGTGGAGTTGCTCGAAGAGGAGGAGCCGCCATCCAGGTTGTCCATGTTGTCGGAGTTACGAGAGGAAGAACCCGAGGAGCCGTTGGAGGAGGAACCGTCGGTTACCTCGCTGTTAATGACCTCGCAGCCCAGACCGTTACCGTCGTTATCGAACTTCTTGCGGAAGTCCGGGTGGCTCGAGGGCATGGGTGCCAGGCCAGCAGCCGCAACCTCTGCACAGTTCGCGAAGCGAGTGCTCTCAGCCGAAGCGGTCACCTGTTCGGTAGCGGAGGTGGAATCACCCAACTGGTCCTTCGCATCGTTCGCAACGGCTGCGTTCTGATCAGCCGAAGCAGAAGCCGATGCGCTCGCAGAAGTAGTTGCCGAAGCGGAGGGGGTAGCCACCACAGAAGCGGAAGCCGATGCGGTAGCCGAGGGGCTCACCGAGGTTGCCGGGCGGTCCTTGATCTCTGCATCCACGGAGGCAACAACCTCATCAGCGGCAGTAGCCGAAGCAGAAGCCGAGGGAGTCGCAGATGCGGAGGGCGCAACAGAAGCGGAGGGGGTAGCCACCACGGAAGCGGTTGCCGAAGCAGTTGCCGAAGCGGAAGCGCTCGCAGAAGCGGAGGGGGTTGCTTCCTGAACGGAACGAGCCTCAATCTTCACGGTTGCAGCCTTACCGCCGCGGGAGGTGTCGTTATCCTTCAGGGAGCCGGAGAGCAGGTAGACGTCCACGGAGATGCGATCGTCCAGGTCGCTCTGCCAGGGAATGGAGACGGAGAAGTTGCCCTTCTCGTCAGCCTGAACTTCCAGGTAGTCCTTGCCGTCAATCTTGACGGAGCCCTTGTTCAGCTTAATAGCGATGATGGAGCCGGAGGCGCCGTCCTGAGTCAGGAAGCCCTCACCGGTAATCTTCAGGGTTTCGCCCTTGTACCAGACCTCAGAAATGTGGGAAGCAGCCTTGTCAGAGTAGACGTGGGTGACGGACTCTTCACTGTTCTGAGCGAAAGTTGCGGGGATTGCGGTGACCGCCAGACCGCAACCGATCAGGGCGGTGGCACCGAAGCGAGTGATAGTGTGTCGAATGTCCATCCCATCATTTTATCCCCGCGTGGTGGGTGTATCCGCCTGTCCAGGGGCTATTTGCAATGACTTGCAACACAAAATAGCACTTTCGTGCATTTAATGATGGGTCAGTGCACGCGCGGCAAAATTCGCCGGGCGCTAGCGCTACCTAGTCGTCAATCTCGTCGAGCATGAGCTCCAGTGCCTCACCCACGCCGCTGCGCCACAGGTAGGTTGCCTTCGCATCCGCACGACCCGGGCCGCCATTGATGACAGCGACCGGCTTGCCGGCGCGCAGAGCCTCCAGCACAATCTTGTAGCTGCTCATAACCGCCACCGAGGAGCCCACCACCAGCAGCGCCGAGCACTCGGCGAGCATGGCGTCCTTGCGTGCCTTACGTTCGGCGGGCACGGATTCGCCAAAGTACACCACATCCGGCTTGAGGCGGGTCGAACCGCAGGCGAGGCAGGGCACCATCTGAAAATCGCGGATATAGCGCTCGTCCAGCTCCACATCACCGTCAGGGTTCACGCGCAACTCTTCGTCTTCAAGGCGCGCCAGGTAGCCGGGGTTCGCCGCGTCCAGGCGCGCATCCAGGCTTTCACGGTTCTCATCCTGCCCGCAGTCCAGGCACACAATACGGGAGAGGTCACCGTGCAGCGCCAGCAGGCGGGAGCTTCCAGCGCGGGCGTGCAGCCCATCCACGTTCTGCGTAATCACGCCGCTCACGGCACCCAGCTGCTCCAGCTCGGCGAGCGCATAGTGGGCGCGGTTCGGTTCGGCGCGGCGCATGCGGCGCCAACCCACGTAGGAGCGCGCCCAGTAGCGTTGGCGGGCTACGTCATCGTAACGGAATTCCTGGTAGGTCATGGGGCGGTGGTCGTGCAGGGAGCCGCCGGGCCCGCGGTAGTCGGGGATGCCGGATTCGGTGCTTACTCCCGCGCCGGTGAGCACGAGAACCTTACCGGCCTTGAGCAGCTCGGCAATACCCGCGGAGGCGTATTCTTCGTCGTGCGGGGTGGCGTTCTCAGAGACAACGCGCTGAATCGAGCGGATTGCGGCACGGTGCACGGAGGCGATTTCTTCGCGCTGCTCACCGGCGGCGGCGAAGTTCTGGTGGTCAGTCCAGCGGTCCATTCTTCTCCTCAATGCTCTGTGTACTAGTGCGGTCAGCGCGGTTCTAGTGCGTTAAACGGCTGTGGGGCACCCCCTTTCGAGGGTACCCCACAGCCTATTTCTTATGGTTTCGAATGTGCAAACTCAGCCACAGGCTAAGTCCGCCCAGCCAACCGGTTGAGCTTAGTTCTCAGCCTTCTGCTCACGCTCGGAGGTCACCGACAGGCCGTCGCTGGCAACGTCCGGGTTCACGTCCACGGTCACGATGTCGCCGTCGTGGATTGCACCGGAGAGGATGCCGCGAGCCAGGCGGTCGCCAATCTCGCGCTGAACCAGGCGGCGCAGCGGGCGGGCACCGAATGCCGGGTCGTAGCCGGTCTTGCCCAGCCACTCGAGGGCTGCCTCAGTCACGTTCAGGGTGAGGCGGCGGTCCTCCAGGCGCTTAGCCATGCTCTTGATCTGCAGGCCCACAATCTGACCCAGGTTCTCAGCCGACAGGGGCTGGAACATGATGATGTCGTCCAGTCGGTTGAGGAACTCGGGGCGGAATGCCTGGTGCACAACCTCCAGAGCCTTCTCAGAGCGCTCCTCGAAGGGCAGGTCCTGGTTGACCAGGTACTGCGAACCGAGGTTCGAGGTCAGGATCAGGATGACGTTGCGGAAGTCCACGGTGCGGCCCTGGCCGTCGGTCAGGCGGCCGTCATCGAGTACCTGCAGCAGGATGTCGAAGACCTCGGGGTGTGCCTTCTCGACCTCGTCGAGCAGGACCACCGAGTAGGGGCGACGGCGTACAGCCTCGGTCAGCTGACCGCCCTCTTCGTGGCCGACGTATCCGGGAGGGGCACCGACCAGGCGAGACACGGTGTGCTTCTCGGAGTACTCGCTCATGTCGATACGCACCAGGGCACGCTCGTCATCGAACTGGAACTCAGCCAGTGCCTTAGCCAGCTCGGTCTTACCAACACCGGTCGGGCCCAGGAACAGGAAGGAACCAATCGGGCGGTTCGGGTCGGAAATACCGGCGCGGGCGCGGCGCACAGCGTCAGAGACAGCGACCACTGCGGCTTCCTGGCCGATAAGGCGGGCACCGATGCGCTTCTCCATTTCGAGCAGCTTCTCGGACTCGCCCTGCATCATGCGGCCTGCGGGAATGCCGGTCCAGGAGGAAATCACCTCGGCGATATCGTCCGCGGTGACCTCTTCGGAGACCATGGACTCGCTCTTGGCGGTGTCCTCGGCGCGCTGTGCTTCTTCCAGCTCAGCCTGCTTTGCGGGAATCTCACCGTACAGCAGGCGGGATGCCTCAGCGAGGTTACCCTCGCGCTGCGCAACCTCTGCGCGGGAACGCAGCTCGTCAATCTGGGTCTTGATGTCACCCACACGGTTCAGGCTAGCCTTCTCGGCCTCCCAACGAGCGTTGAGGGCGTCGAGCTGTTCCTTCTTGTCAGCCATGTCCTTGCGCAGCGCTTCCAGACGCTCAACCGATGCGGGATCGGTCTCGTCGGCAAGTGCCAGTTCCTCCATGGTGAGGCGGTCCACGGCGCGGCGCAGCTGGTCGATTTCCTCCGGTGCGGAGTCAATTTCCATGCGCAGGCGGGATGCTGCCTCGTCAATCAGGTCAATTGCCTTGTCAGGCAGCTGACGGGAGGGAATGTAACGGTTGGACAGGGTTGCTGCGGCGACCAGCGCGGAGTCAGCGATCTGCACCTTGTGGTGTGCCTCGTAGCGTTCCTTCAGACCACGCAGAATACCGATGGTGTCATCTACGCTGGGCTCGCCCACGTACACCTGCTGGAAGCGGCGCTCCAGGGCGGGGTCCTTCTCGATGTTCTCGCGGTACTCGTCGAGGGTGGTGGCACCAATCAGGCGCAACTCGCCTCGGGCAAGCATGGGCTTGAGCATGTTGCCTGCGTCCATGGAGCCTTCGGATGCGCCAGCACCGACGACGGTGTGAATCTCGTCGATGAAGGTCACGATCTGGCCCTCGGACTTCTTGATTTCTTCGAGGACTGCCTTCAGGCGCTCCTCAAATTCACCGCGGTACTTTGCGCCTGCGACCATGGAGCCCAGGTCCAGGCTGATGAGGGTCTTACCACGCAGGGATTCGGGCACGTCGCCGGAAACCATGCGCTGTGCCAGGCCTTCCACGACGGCGGTCTTACCGACGCCGGGCTCACCAATCAGAACGGGGTTGTTCTTGGTACGGCGGGAAAGCACCTGCACGACGCGGCGAATCTCAGAGTCGCGGCCGATGACCGGGTCAAGCTTGCCTGCGCGGGCAATGGCGGTCAGGTCGGTGCCGTACTTTTCGAGAGCCTGGAAGGTGCCCTCGGGGTCGGGGGTGTCCACGGTGCGGTCTCCTCGGACGTTGGGGATGGTCTGTGCGATGAGCTCTGCGGTAGCGCCGAGCTTGTGCATTGCTTCAGCGGTGCTATCGGTTCCGCTGGCAATGCCCAGCAGAATCATTTCGGTAGAAACGTAGGTATCTCCGAATCCCTGGGCGCGGGTCTGTGCCGCCTGCAGAGCGGAAAGCGCGGCACGGCTGAGGGAGGCGTTCTGCACGGAGGCACCGGATGCCTTCGGCAGCTTCTTGATTTCAGCGGATGCCGCCTCAGAGATAGCGTCCACATCCAGGCCTGCAGCCTTGAGGACTGCTACGGCGACGCCTTCGCGCTGGTCCATGAGGGCCTTGAGGATGTGCGCGGTTTCAATAGTGGGGTTACCGGCGGTTTGAGCATTAGTATTTGCCGCCGAGATGACTTCTTGACTCTTGGTGGTGAACTTGTTGTCCATGGTGTTCCTTTCGCATTTCGAGGGGCTTATCCTATGCGCCCCTGCATTACATAACTTGAGTCTACTCCACTCAATTATGTTTCGCAAGCCTCCTGCAAAAATTTTTTCGATTTTTCACCCCGCCCCACACCCCTGACCCCCAAGCAAAAGCCCCCGCCAAAACTCTCTGTCAAAGCCCCCACCAAAACCCCCAGTCGAAGCCGCATTGCTATACTGACCGGATTGGGCGCTTGCAGGTTCCCATAACAACTAAAGATTAGGGACCCCACATGAAAATACTGGTTCTAGGCGCAACCGGCCGCACCGGTTACCTCTTTACCCGCAAAGCCTTAGAGGAGGGGCACACCGTCACCGCCTACGTGCGCAACCCCGATAAGGCACTAGCGCTTTTGGGCGCGCACCAAAATCTCACTATCGTTCCGGGAGCCCTGAACGATGCCGAGCAGCTCGCCGCAGCATCCTCCGGGCAGGACGTGATGGTCAGCATCCTGGGCCAGAAAGCCACGGTGCGAGAGTTTCTCTCCTCCACGTTCATGCAGGAGCGCCTGCCCCTCATCATGGAGGCAGTCACGGGCACAGGCGTGAAGCATTGCATTCTGATGAGCGCCTACGGCGTGGGCGATACGGTACGAACCGCGTCCCTACCCATGCGCCTGGTATGCAAGGTCATCATGCGCGGCATTTTCACCGACAAGGTTAAGGCGGACGCCCTGGTTGCCGAATATCAGCCGTATATTTCGCGTGCACATCCGGGCAGGCTGACCGATAAGCCAGGTAAGGGCGGGGTGAAGGTGTTTGATATGGCGAGTGTCGAGCGAACTCCGGGCATTCCGACGATTGCCCGTGAAGACGTCGCCGATGCGCTGCTTACTATCGCCAAGAACCCCCAGAACGCGGGCACAGATTTTTTGGTGACGATTGGGGACGTTGCCCTACGCTCGCGCCAGAAATAAACCGGTAGGCTTAATGACATGACGACTACGAACACCTTCCCCGCCGCCATTCTCTTCGACCACGACGGAACCCTCGTCGATACTGAACCCGTATGGGCTGCCGCAAAGGTTGCTCTCACCGCAGAATTTGGCGGCACCTGGACTGAGCAGGACACCCTCGATTGCCTGGGCCTGTCCATGCAGTTCACCCTGGATCGCCTACGCGAGCGCGGCGTGAACCTGCCGAACGAGGAGATTAACGATCGACTGGTGGCAAAGGTGCGCGAGGCCCTGGCGCAACAGCCAGTCGAATTCCTGCCCGGCATTGAGCGTTTCCTCTCGGAGGTTCACGATGCGCAGATTCCGGCCGCCATCGTCACGAACGCGACCACCTCCGTGGCTCGCCGCACCGCGACCGCGGCACCCGAGGGCACGTTCTCGGTGGTTATTGGCAACAATGAGACCACTAACCCCAAGCCGGACCCGCAGCCTTATCTTTTGGCGGCGGAACGTCTGGGCGTTGACCCGACTCAGTGCGTGGCTCTCGAGGATTCCCCTTCGGGCGTGCGCAGTGCGACCGCGGCGGGTATGCGCGTCATTGTTGTGCCGGGTGAGCTGGAGGTTCCGGCGGAGCTGGGCACCGCGCGCCTCAAGCATGAGGAGCTGACCTTGGAGGCGGTTCGCGCGCTGGCGTAGCCGCCTGGTTCGCACGCTGGAAGCTCTGCAGAAAGGCCGGAAGCTCTGTAGAAAACTGGATACACTTCACCGTAAAGGGTGGGATGCACAAGATGAGATATCGCGCATCCCACCCTTTGTGCGTGCCTGGGCGGTGAGCCACGCGGGCGTTCGGGGCTGGCACGTTTGGGCAGAAGCTTTTGAATAGCGCCTTTTGGGCAGGAGCTTTTAAGTGCGGCACGACACATAGATGACAATTTATTACGAATTACTCAAAATAACCTTGACAGCGGTTCCTTAAAATGATTTACTCATAATAACGATTCGGCGGGGCACCAAACCCCACCGAACCACAAACATCACAGCAACATGAAGGAGACCATCATGGCATTCGCAAACTACACCGCACCCGGCCTGACCCTCGAAGAAGGCAAGGGCATTTCCGAGGTTCTCCAGGCACGTCTGCACGACCTGAACGACCTGCACCTGCTGCTGAAGCACGCTCACTGGAACGTGACCGGCCCCGGCTTCATCGCCGTTCACGAAATGATTGACCCCCAGGTCGACACCGTCCGCGAGTTCGTCGACGCTATCGCAGAGCGTATGGCAACCCTGGGTGCAACCCCCAACGGCCTGGCTGGCGCACTGGTTGCACAGCGCTCCGTCGAGGACTACCCCGTTGGCCGCGCACGCGTTGCTGACCACCTGCACGCCCTGAACGACGTGTACACCCGTGTGATCAAGGATCACCGCAAGGCTATTGCTTTTGCCGGTGAGTCCGACCCCGTCACTGAGGACCTGCTGATCGGTCAGACCGCTGAGCTGGAGAAGTTCCAGTGGTTCATCCGCGCGTTCCTGGAGAACGGCGAAGGCAACATCTAAGCCGCAACCATCTAAGTTGTAGCCTCTAAACTGCAGCCTACCTATGGCGGCACGTCAATGTAGGCGTTAGCTTTTAGAGTCACGAACCGGGCGGGTGTGCTCTCCTTATGGAGGGTGCACCCGCCCGGCTTTTTATGCTCGAAGTTGCCCCGCTTATTCCCAACCACTTTTACCTTTCCCGGCACTTTTACCCTTCCCGGCACTTGAGTCCTCGTCCGTGCGGTATCAAAAGTACGTTGAGGCGAACAATAACACCGGGTTAGGCCGTCCTAGATTTTCTGTTCGGAGTGCTCTACAGTGGTTCACTGATCAACTCAGAACACACAGATCAAACGCATGATTGAGCGCCCGGGAGATACCCGGCGCGACCCGCATCCGGCGGAAAGAGAGATATGAGCACGCACGCCCCGAACGAGCACGGCGCTGAAACCGAGATGCTCCAGAACGAACCGGCACGCCACCAGGCGGTCACTGACCCTACGCCCGCGCAGATTAAGCGTTGGCGCCGCTACCTGGCTGATGAAGAGTCGGAGGCGCGCATCTACCGGTACCTGGCTCGCCGCGCCGAAGGTACCGACCGCGAAATCTTGCTGCAGGTTGCCGAGGCTGAGAAGCGTCACCAGCAGCATTGGCGTGACATGCTCGGCGAACACGCGGATGTTCACGTGCGCCCGTCCATGCAGTCCCTACTCCTGCAGTTCTTGGCGAAGAACTTCGGTTCGGTATTTATTCTGGCGATGGCGCAGCGCGCGGAGTCCCGCTCCCCTTACGCTGAGGACCCGGACGCTACCGAGGAAATGGCGGCTGACGAGGCAATTCACGAGGAAATTATCCGTGCCCTGGCGACCAGTGGCAGGGAGAAGCTTTCGGGTAATTTCCGTGCAGCGGTCTTTGGGGCTAACGACGGTTTGGTGTCGAACCTGGCGTTGACTATGGGTATTACCGCCTCGGGCGCGTCCAGCTCGATGGTTCTGCTCTCGGGTATTGCGGGTCTGCTGGCGGGTGCGCTGTCGATGGCGGCGGGTGAGTTCGTGTCGGTGCGTTCTCAGCGTGAGCTGCTGGATGCATCCCAGCCGACCCAGGTGACCCTGCGTGTTGCGCACGATTTGGATTTGGATTCGAACGAGCTGGAGCTCATTTACCGTGCGCGCGGTATGGATCCGGAGGCGGCGCATCACCGTGCGATGGAGCGTTTCGACTACTTGGATTGTGACTGCGATCCGTCGCTGTCTCACCGCGAGGAAGAGGATCGTGAGGAGAATGTGGCTTTGGGTACCGATATTGGTGCCGCCGCTGCGTCCTTTGCGTTCTTCGCTTCGGGTGCGTTGGTTCCGATTCTGCCGTATATCTTTGGCTTGTCGGGCGTGTTCGCGATGGTGCTATCTCTGCTGTTTGTGGGTGCGGCGCTGGGCTTCACCGGCGGCGTGGTGGGCCTGCTTTCGGGTGCTTCCCCGCTCAAGCGCGGTATTCGCCAGATTCTAATTGGCTTTGGTGCGGCGTTCGTGACCTATCTGCTGGGTCTGGCGTTCGGCACGACGGTCGGCTAGTCGCACCCCCCCCGTAATCTCTCGACAAGTGTATATAGCCGCTCGGGCATGTTCCGCGCTCTCCCCTGAGCCGTGCATCCCGAGCGTAGAAAACCCCCGGCGGGTGATTTGAAATCACTCGCTGGGGGTTTCTATACGCTTTTACCCTACATGAGGGGTTGCCCTATTACGGGTTGAGCCCTATTACGGGTGAATCTCCGCGGTGGTGGCCTGACCGGAAACGCTCTCCGAGCCGCTTGCGCCGTTGCCGGAGTAGGTCAGGTTAGCAACCTGCACGGTGGAGGTCTGCTTGTACGAAACCCAGCCGTCATTTGCCGGGAATCGCAACTGCGCCGGCATGAAGTTGGTCTGGCTGTAGTACTTGGTGCCGGACTGCTTCATGGTGTACGCCTTGCTGGTGGTGTAGACGATACGACCCTTGAAGGTGTAGGTGCCGTCAGAGTTTTTGGTGACGGTCGGTACTTCTGCGGTCCAGGTGCCGGCGGTCTGTGCCACGGACAGGTACTTTGCCTGGCCTGCGGAGGCGACCAGTTCAGTGGTCTTACCGGTCAGCTTGCGACCGGAGGGGGCCCATGCCTGGCCGTTAATCTTACCGAACTTAAGGAGCGACTGGGCGCTGGCGGAGACGGTGTACTCAACCTCGGTCACGAAGGTCGCGCCCGCTGCGAGGGTGACGCTGCTGCCGGGGATGTAGCCGGTGCCGGTTGCGGTGTCCTTGGTCGGTACGGACCACCAGAAGCCGCTGGAGGACATGTAGGCGCCGTTAGCGCCGGTCTGGGAGTTGGTGACGGGGGTGAACTTACCTTCACCGTTGACGTAGGTTGCACTCTTGGGCTTGGAGGTTGCGTCGTCCCAGTTGATGTCAGAGTCGGGGGTGCTGGAGGCGGTGAAGTGCGCCTCGGGGGTTGCCGGATTGATGGTGCCGGTGTTGTTGGAGGATGCGTAGCCGACGTAGCCGCCGTTGTTCTGCACGCTGACGTATACGCCGTACTGTACGCCGGGGGTTTCCTTAGATGCTGCGTAGGCGGGCACTGCTGCGGAGGCTGCGACGACGGGTGCGGACCAGACGCCTGCCTTGGCGACAGTGCGGCGAGAGATGGGCTGGGTCATGAGTGTGGTGATCTCCTGTGAGTGGTGGTGTTTCTTGGAGCCGCCAAAAATGATTCTGACTAGGCTCAATGTACTCCAGTATACAAAGGTTGAGGTTATATCTGCACCTTATGATGGCAGATGTGCACAATCTTACTTTCTGTCGCAAGTTCTACCGCTCTGGTTCAAACACTTCAAAAGCGCCCTCAAATCCCAGCACTGTTCGACTGCTGGAGCGGCTCTACCCCTCCTCTTTTCCCCAGCGCGCTCCCCCAGCGCCTCCGAGCATTAGTCGACGCTGTCCCTGTTGGGCTCCCGGTTAAAGCACAGATGCCGGTAGCCTCATGGGCTACCGGCATCTGCCGCAATACTATGCTGTTTACTTCGCTGCGAAGATTTCGCGCATCAGGTTTGCAGCCTCGGAGGGGGTCTTACCGACCTTCACGCCTGCTGCTTCCAGAGCTTCCTTCTTCGCCTGAGCGGTACCGGAGGAACCGGAGACAATAGCGCCTGCGTGGCCCATGGTCTTACCCTCAGGAGCGGTGAAGCCTGCAATGTAACCAACGACGGGCTTGGTCACGTTTGCCTTGATGTACTCTGCAGCACGCTCCTCAGCGTCACCACCGATCTCACCAATCATGACGATTGCTTCAGTCTCGGGGTCAGCTTCGAAAGCTTCCAGAGCGTCGATGTGGGTGGTGCCGATGATGGGGTCGCCACCAATACCGATAGCGGTGGTGAAACCAATGTCGGACAGTTCGTACATCAGCTGGTAGGTCAGGGTACCGGACTTGGAAACCAGACCAATCTTGCCCTTACCGGTGATGTTCGCCGGGATAATACCGACCAGGCACTCCTCGGGGGAGATGATGCCGGGGCAGTTGGGGCCGATGATGCGGGTGATCTGCTTGCCGTTCTCGTCCACGGATGCCTTAGCAGCTGCCCAGAACTCTGCGGAGTCCTGAACCGGAACGCCCTCGGTGATGACGACGACGAGGCCGATCTTAGCCTCGATAGCCTCGAGAACTGCTGCCTTGGTGAAGGCCGGGGGAACGAAGACGATGGAGACGTTCGCGCCGGTCTTCTCCATAGCCTCAGCTACGGAACCGAACACGTTCAGCTCGATGTCGGAGCCGTCCTTCGCCTTGTGGGTGACGGTGGTGCCAGCCTTGCGAGCGTTCACGCCGCCCACAATGTTGGTGCCTGCTGCGAGCATGCGTGCGGTGTGCTTGGTACCCTCGCCACCGGTGATGCCCTGAACGATGACCTTGGAGTCCTTGTTCACAAAGATAGACATATTACTTCCTTGAAATCCTTTGCTGGCGATTACGCCTTGTGAGCGAGCTCTGCTGCCTTGTCAGCGCCGGAGTCCATGGTCTCAGCCAGAACAACCAGCGGGTGGTTCGCCTCGGAGAGGATGCGGCGACCCTCAGCAACGTTGTTGCCGTCCAGGCGCACAACCAGGGGCTTGGTTGCTGCGTCGCCCAGAATCTCCAGAGCCTTCACAATGCCGTCTGCCACTGCGTCACATGCGGTGATGCCGCCGAAGACGTTCACGAAAACGCTCTTGACCTGCTCGTCGCCCAGAATGATTTCCAGGCCAGCAGCCATAACCTCAGCGGATGCGCCGCCACCAATATCAAGGAAGTTTGCGGGCTTGACGTTGCCGTGGTTCTCACCAGCGTATGCAACGACGTCCAGGGTGGACATAACCAGACCTGCACCGTTACCAACGATGCCGACCTCGCCGTCCAGCTTCACGTAGTTCAGGTCGAACTGCTTTGCCTTAGCTTCCAGCGGGTTCTCAGCGGACTTGTCCACGAGAGCCTCGTGCTCGGGCTGGCGGAATTCTGCGTTGTCGTCCAGGGAGACCTTGCCGTCCAGGGCGAGGATGGTGCCCTCGGGGGTCAGAACGAGGGGGTTAACCTCAACCAGGGTTGCGTCTTCCTTGGTGTAGACTTCGCCCAGCTTGACGAGAACGGGAACAACCTTCTCCTGCAGTTCTGCGGAGAAACCTGCTGCCTTAGCAATTTCCTCAGCCTTAGCCTGGTTCAGGCCGACCAGCGGGTCAACCTCGATCTTTGCCAGTGCCTCGGGGCGCTCAGCAGCGAGCTGCTCAATTTCCATACCGCCTTCTACCGAGCACATTGCCAGGTAGGAGCGGTTTGCGCGGTCCAGCAGGAGGGAGAAGTAGTATTCTTCGGCGATGTCTGCGCCGTCAGCGACCAGCACGCGGTGAACGGTGTGGCCCTTGATGTCCATGCCGAGAATTGCCTTAGCGTGCTCGTAAGCTTCTTCGGGGGACTTTGCGAGCTTAACGCCGCCAGCCTTACCGCGGCCGCCGGTCTTAACCTGAGCCTTAATGACGGTCAGGCCGCCAATTTCCTCAGCTGCTGCCTTTGCTTCTTCAGGGGTGGTCGCAACAATGCCCTTGAGCACGGGTACACCGTGCTTTGCGAAGAGCTCGCGCGCCTGGTATTCGAAAAGGTCCACAGGTGTCCTTCTTCTTCGAAGTGGTGCCGAGTACTGGTGCACTCGGCCTGGTCATTAGAGGTGTCTTCCCCTGTGTGTCCGGTATGTGCGATAGGTATCTCTCGCACCCGGCGCACACGCATCATTGACGCGGGGAATTTCTCTCGTCTCTACTCTATCGGATTCGGCGTGAGCTCGCACTCACAGAGCCCCAAATCTGAGATTTTAGCGACTCAGCTCACAAATATTTTGGGTACATTCCACCCAAAGGCTGTGCACCGGGTAACTAACCCGAACTCACGCTCCCCGATCCGCCGCGAAATACCGGCGAAAATGCGGCGTTTACCGCCGTGCTCTGCAAAGCCCCGGCCACCTTCTCAGCAGGCGGACAACACGCCCGATACAGCACATAAAAGAGGGGCGGGAACCTCAGGTACCCGCCCCTCCATCGGCGTTGTCAGGTTCTCACGCCTGACGCGTTAGCTCACCTTCTCCAGCGGCGCGTAACGCAGCAGCAGACGCTTCTCTTCCGAACCGAAACGGACCTTCGCCACGGTCTTATCGCCGCTACCCTCAACGGTGAGCACGCGGCCCTCACCAAACTTGGTGTGGCGCACGGTATCGCCGACCGCCAGAGTTGGGATTTCCTTGCTCTGGTGCACACGGGAACGGTTCGTCACCTTCGAGGTGGCCGCCGCCAGCCCGTAGCTTGCCGAGCCGTTAATATCCGCGGTGGACGGCTCAGAACGGCGGGCGGTGCGAGACTCGTAGGGGTCGTATGAGCCGCGCGAGCCACCGGAACTGTACCCGCTCGAGCCATAACCGCCCGAGCTGTAACCACCCGAGTAGCTACCGGAACCGTAGCCGGAACGAGAACCACCCGAATAACCGCCACCGTACGAATTACCGTAGGAACTGCCGTAAGAACCGCCGCCGCGAGCGCCATACGCACCCATACCGGAGGCGCCAAAGCCCGAGAAACCGGCGGTGCGCTTCCACTCGATGAGCTCCTCCGGGATCT
>ERZ772978.310-NODE-310-length-19676-cov-145.418_pt1 | contig 19676 bp, 10 predicted proteins | sample MGYA00511675_ERZ772978 | MGnify/ENA primary metagenome ERZ772978 (study PRJEB29015, sample SAMEA2738092) | human oral metagenome | biome: human oral; feature: human-associated habitat; material: saliva | place: China | collected 2156 ... | reverse complement strand
CGACTTCTTCGCTAGCCCAGGTGGCGAAATTGGTAGACGCAGGGGACTCAAAATCCCCCGCCGCAAGGTGTGTCGGTTCGAGTCCGACCCTGGGCACCAAATTTAAAAAACCTCTTGATTCAGTCAAGAGGTTTTTTGCTATTCGTCATTTACAAAAAACCTTCTCCTTACTCAAACTGTCAACAATCCATCCACACCAAGATCAATAAAACTGTTTTTTTATTTCTTTAAAATCAACCTTCAATCTATTTTCCCGTTTCAAATGTTAAAAGATGAAAGATTTTATCTTGATTGAACAGTCGGTTTGCGTTATCTTTTCTACTCTTTTTCACAAACTCTGTGTTCCTTTCCAATTGTTTGGACAGTCTGACTGTCGCCGTATTCCCTCAATGCGCGTACCCTAAATCGCTGCTTGGCGGAATTGCATTACAGGTGCTGTGGTGAGGCGGATTGTTCCTATTGGTTAGAAACCGCATAAAAGAGGTCAATATGCAATTATCAGGCGCACAAATCGTCGTGCAAAGTCTCAAAGCCGAAGGTGTTGAATACGTATTCGGCTATCCCGGTGGTGCGGTTATCGAAATCTACGATGCCATTTTCCAACTCAACAAATTCAAGCACATTCTGACCCGCCATGAGCAGGCAGCCGTACATGCGGCAGATGCCTATGCCCGCGTCAGCGGCAAAGTCGGTGTGGCCTTGGTAACTTCCGGCCCGGGCGTAACCAACGCATTGACCGGCATTGCCACTGCGTACAGCGATTCTATCCCCCTGGTCGTCATCAGCGGCCAAGTGGGCAATTCCCTCATCGGTACAGATGCGTTCCAAGAAGTGGATACGGTCGGCATCACCCGCCCTTGTGTTAAACACAACTTCCTGGTTACCAATATTGGCGAGCTGGCTGATACGATTAAAAAAGCCTTCCAAATTGCCGCCAGCGGCCGTCCGGGTCCCGTTGTCGTCGATATTCCTAAAGACGTAACCCAAGCGATGGCCAAATTCAGCTATCCGCAAGAAGACATCTTCATCCGCTCCTACCAACCGGTTGTACAAGGCCACATCGGCCAAATCAAAAAAGCCGTACAAATGCTGGCTTCTGCCAAACGCCCCATCGTTTACTTCGGCGGCGGCGTGGTATTGGGCAACGCCTCCGATGAACTGACCCAATTTGTCCGCATGACCGGCGTACCCTGTACCGGCACATTAATGGGCTTGGGTGCATACCCTTCCAGCGACCGCCAATTCTTGGGCATGTTGGGCATGCACGGCACTTACGAGGCCAATTTGGCGATGCAAAATGCAGACGTCGTTTTGGCAATCGGCGCACGCTTTGACGACCGCGTGGTTTCCGTACCGTCAAAATTCTTGGACAAACCCAAAAAAATCATCCATATCGACATCGACCCGTCCAGCATTGCCAAACGCGTTAAAGTGGACATTCCGATTGTCGGCGACGTGAAAAACGTATTGACTGAAATGACTCATCTGTGGGGCAAACAAGAAACTTCACCTTCAGCCGACTCATTGGATAAATGGTGGAAAACCATCGAAGAATGGCGTTCGCACAACTGCCTGTGGTTTGAAAACGAAAGCGAAATCATCAAACCGCAATACGTTGTTCAAAAACTGGCAGAAATTACCAAAAACTCAGCCATTATTACTTCCGACGTTGGCCAACACCAAATGTTTGCCGCTCAATATTATCCATTCGAGCGTCCCCGCCAATGGCTCAATTCCGGCGGTCTGGGTACGATGGGTGTAGGCCTGCCTTACGCCCTCGGTGCCAAACTGGCGGCTCCGGAACAAGACGTCTTCTGTATCACAGGCGAGGGCTCTATTCAAATGAATATCCAAGAGCTGTCCACCTGCTTCCAATATAATGTCCCCATCAATGTCGTTACATTGAACAATGGCTATTTGGGTATGGTTCGCCAATGGCAGGAGCTGTATTATGGCAACCGCGAATCAGAAACCTATTTTGATTCATTGCCCGACTTTGTCAAACTGGCCGAATCCTACGGCCATATCGGCATCCGTGTGGACAAAAAATCCGACGTCGAAGGCGCCCTGTTGGAAGCATTAAACCAAAAAGACCGTTTGGTATTCCTCGACTTTTTGACAGACAAGAAACAAAACGTACTGCCTATGGTCGGCAACGGCAAAGGTTTGGATGAAATGGTTCTGCCGCCGCATATGCGCGATATTGCAAAAGCGTAAGGAGAAAGAAATGCGACATATCTTATCTATTCTGATGGAAAACGAATCAGGTGCGATGAGCCGTGTGGTAGGTTTATTCTCCGCACGCGATTACAACATCGATTCCCTGGCCGTAGCCCCAACCGAAGACAAAACCTTGTCCCGTATGACCATTGTCACCCACGGAGACGAGCACGTCATCGAGCAAATCACCAAACAACTCAACAAACTGATTGAAGTTGTCAAAGTAGTTGACTTGAACGAAAGCCGTTTTGTCGAACGCGAACTGATGTTGGTAAAAGTCCGCGCCGTCGGCAAAGACCGCGACGAATTCCTGCGATTGACCGAAATCTACCGCGGCAGCGTTATTGACGTAACAGACCGCAGCTATACCATCGAAATCACAGGTTCTACCGAAAAACTCGACTCTTTCCTCGAGACAGTCGGTCGTGCTCAAATTTTGGAAACCGTACGTACAGGCGCAGCCGGCATCGGCCGCGGCGAGCGTATTTTGAAAATTTAACGCTGTATCGTTCAGACGGCCTGTTACTTTCAACCAAGGCCGTCTGAAAAACAGCAGGGGACAAACATGTCAAGCATCCAAATCGTTGCATTAGTTACCGTCAAACCCGAATACACCGAGGCTCTGGCTGCCCAGTTTAAAGAATTGGTCAAAGCCAGCCGTGCAGAAGAAGGCAACATCAGCTACGACCTGCACCAAGAAATCGGCAAACCCAACCGTTTCGTATTCGTAGAAAATTGGAAATCCCAAGCAGCTATTGACGAACACAATGCCAGCGAACATTTCCAAAACTTCGTCAAATCCATCGAAGGAAAAACCGAAGCATTGGAAATCGTCTTGATGAACCAAGTCCCCGCTTAACCCCTATTACTTTTAACTCAACCCGGATTGTCCGGAACCCTCTTACACTAAGGAAATAAAATGCAAGTTTATTACGATAAAGACGCTGACCTTTCTCTGATCAAAGGCAAAACCGTTGCCATCATCGGTTACGGCTCACAAGGTCACGCACACGCAGCAAACCTGAAAGACTCCGGCGTAAATGTCGTCATCGGTCTGCGCCAAGGCGGCTCTTGGAAAAAAGCCGAAGCAGCCGGCCACGACGTGCGCACCGTTGCCGAAGCAACCAAAGCAGCCGACGTTGTGATGATTCTGTTGCCTGACGAAAACCAACCTGTCGTATACAAAAACGAAATCGAGCCAAACTTGAAAGAAGGCGCAGTATTGGCATTCGCTCACGGCTTCAACGTACACTACAACCAAATCGTACCCCGCGCCGACCTCGACGTTATCATGGTTGCCCCTAAAGGCCCAGGCCACACCGTACGCAGCGAGTTCCTGAAAGGCGGCGGCGTACCTTCCCTGATCGCCGTTTACCAAGATAAAAGCGGCAAAGCACGCGACATCGCCCTGTCTTATGCAGCAGCCAACGGCGGCACCAAAGGCGGCGTAATCGAAACCAACTTCCGCGAAGAAACCGAAACCGACCTTTTCGGCGAACAAGCCGTATTGTGCGGCGGCGTGGTCGAATTGATCAAAACCGGCTTCGAAACCCTGACCGAAGCAGGCTATGCCCCAGAAATGGCCTACTTCGAATGCCTGCACGAAATGAAGCTCATCGTTGACCTGATTTACGAAGGCGGTATCGCCAACATGAACTACTCCATTTCCAACAATGCAGAGTACGGCGAATACGTAACCGGCGTCGAAGTCATCAACGACAAATCCCGCGAAGCCATGCGCAACGCCCTCAAACGCATCCAAACCGGTGAATACGCTAAAATGTTCATCCAAGAAGGTGCCGTCAACTACGCCAGCATGACAGCCCGCCGCCGTCTGACCGCTGATCATCAAATTGAAAAAGTTGGCGCTCAACTGCGTTCCATGATGCCTTGGATTGCCAAAAACAAACTGGTTGACCAAGACAAAAACTAATCTGTCTTTCAATCAAATAAAACCTGCCCGAGCAATCAGGCAGGTTTTTTATATATTTGCAAACCCAATACACGATAAATTCCAATTACCAAGGCCGTCTGAAAACACGATAAACAATATTCACAACCCAATTTTATATCCCCCATATTTTATAACCATTCCAAAATTCCCTTTTAGAAAAACACATTACAAAATGAATGATCGCCTTCTACTTCCACCCTGTCTGTAAAAAACAACGTTTCCCAGCAAAAATCACTCAAAACAAGAGGAAAATTTGTTTTCCTACGCCATAACCTTTATATTATGGTCATGGAATCGTTGAAAGAGAACGATATCGTAATAAGAAGAACGAATGCTCGCTTCTTCACACTTAAAAAAGGAAAACAGCAATGAAAAAATCTCTGATTGCCCTGACTCTGGCGGCTCTGCCTGTTGCAGCTATGGCTGACGTAACTCTGTACGGTCAAATTAAAGCTGGCGTTGAAGTATCCAAAGTAAAATTGGGTGAACAAACTGCCAAAGGATTAAAGACAACACGCAACTCTAAAACTGCTACTGAAATCGCTGACTTCGGTTCACGCATCGGCTTCAAAGGCCACGAACACTTGGGTAACAACCTGAATGCTATCTGGCAAGTTGAACAAAAAACTTCTATCGCCGGTGGCAATAAAGAGTGGGCTAATCGCGAATCTTTTATCGGTTTGGAAGGTGGCTTCGGTAAAGTACGTGCCGGTAACTTGGACTCTACTGTTAAAAATACCAGCGACAATGTCGACCAATGGGAAAGCAGCAACGGTGCTTTGAACCTGTCTGTATTCACTCGTGTTGACGACAGTAAACGTGCAGTATCTGTACGTTACGACAGCCCTGTATTCTCAGGCTTCAGCGCAAGCGTACAATATACTCCACGCGACAACGCCAACCCTTCTGACAAATATGACCACAACAAACCTTCTCGTGACACTTACTACGCTGGCCTGAACTACGAAAACTCTGGTTTCTTCGGTCAATACGCTGGTGGTTTCCGTAAAAACTCTGCAGATACTAAAAACGGTTATAAAGACGGTCACGTACAACGTTTGGTAGCTGGTTACGATGCTAACAACCTGTTTGTATCTGTAGCCGGTCAATACGCTAAAAACTGGGAAACTTTGGGTGATTACGCTCAAGCCCAATCTAACGGTGTTGTAACTGATGATATGCGCACTGCTGGTACTAACGCTTCTAACGTAGTATTTGGTACTGCTGCTGGTTTGGATGGCAAAGGTGTTGAAACTATTGAAGTTGCCGCTACTGCCGCTTACCGCGCCGGTAACGTAACTCCTCGCGTTTCTTACGCTCACGGCTTCAAAGCTAAAGTTGATGGCGAAAAACTGAAAGGCACTCAATACGACCAAGTTATCGTTGGTGCTGACTACGACTTCTCTAAACGCACTACTGCTCTGGTTTCTGCCGGCTGGTTGCGTGGTGCTGAGTCTGGCCCTCACAAAGTTGAAACCATCTCTGGTTTGGTTGGCCTGCGTCACAAATTCTAATCTTCGGATTAGTATGAAAAAGAGCCTGTTTTATGCAGGCTCTTTTTTTATTCTTATTCCCTATCCTCAACGAAAATTAATTTAAGCGTTGACATACGAAACAGGCCGTCTGAAACCAATCGGTTTCAGACGGCCTTAAGCTATCTGTCCTTATTGCTAGATTACAATAAGGTCAACAGACAGGCTTTATTTCTCATTCAAAATCTTACCGACAATCTCGCCCACATCTTTGGACAAACCTTCTTGTGCATTGATGCGTTGCAATTCTTTGGTCATGACGGCTTTTCGGTTAACTTCCAACTTATTACAGATATTGAAAGCCTGCACCAGTCGGGCGGCAACTTGTGGGTTAAAGCGGTCGATTTCCATCACTTTATCGGCTACAAAGCGGTAGCCGCTGCCGTCTTCTGCATGGAAGTGAGGAATATTACGGCTGAAGCTGATCAACAAAGAACGGGCCTTATTCGGGTTTTCGATGCTAAACTTAGGATGGCTTAAGGCCGCCTGAACTTGCTGTAAAGTATCTTTACGGCGACTTGAAGCAATCAGGGTAAAGTATTTATCCATTACCAAGGCATCATCGGCGAATTTATCGGCAAATTGCGTCAACAAACGATCGCGGATTTCGCTTTCATTGCTGTTGATTGCGGATAAGATGCCCCATTCGTGGGTCATGTTTTGCGCCATTGCCTCGTAATTTTCCGCAACGTGTTCGATATGCGCTGCGTCAGCACGAAGGATAAATGCCCTGCAAGCATTGCGCAAGGTACGCCAGCCGGCCAATTCCGGGCTGTATTCATAACGAATGGCGGCATCAGCCTGATTTTCTTGCTCGGCAGCCTGACGGTTCAGCTCGCGCCATTGGGACAGGAACTTGACGGCAACGGCATTGAGCAAGGCTTCACGCGCCTGATGAACCTGAATCGGGTCAATATTTTCTTCTTCCGCCCATACATCGGTTTCAGACGGCATTTGCAGCAAAATGGCGCGGAATGCCGGGTCGAAATCACCGGAAACCACCAAAGCCAAAGCGTCCATCAATGCTTTGTGTTCAGGCAAAGGACGGCCTTCTGCCAATGCCTGACGGTTAGCGTTAATGGCGCGATGGTACAAGGTTTGAGCAGCTTCCCAGCGTGCAAACTCATTTTCATCTGCCGCCAGTAAAGTCGCCAATTCTTGATCGCTATACGGATAGTTCAGGGTAACCGGTGCAGAGAAATCACGCAGCAGAGACGGGATAACCGGCTCATTGACGCTGCCCAACACAAAAGTCTGCTCGGCTTCAGTCAATACCAAAACCGCCTCTTTCACCCGTTTGCCTTGATATTCAAACTCAACCGCTTCGCCTTTTTCGTTCAGCAAACCGGTTTTGACCGGAATCATCATCGGCTGTTTGTCTGCCATATCGGGCGTGGCCGGAATGGTTTGTTTGATGGTCAATTCAAACGCACCATCTTTCAGACGGCCTTGAGCATCTAAAACCGGCGTACCGGCTTGGCTGTACCACAAAGCGAACTGATCAAGATTGATGCCGTTTGCGTCTGCCATTGCGGCACGGAAATCATCGCAGGTTACCGCCTGACCGTCGTGGCGTTGGAAATACAGCTTCATGCCTTTTTGGAAGCCCTCTTCTCCGAGCAAGGTGTGATACATGCGCACGACTTCCGCCCCTTTTTCATAGACGGTCATGGTGTAGAAGTTGTTCATCTCTTCATAGCTGGCCGGGCGGACAGGATGCGCAGTCGGGCCCGCATCTTCAGGGAATTGGAACAAGCGCAGCATACGGACATTGTCGATACGGCGCACCACGCGGCTGGCCCGGTCGCCGGAAAACTCTTGATCGCGGAATACGGTCAAACCTTCTTTCAGCGACAATTGGAACCAATCGCGACAGGTCACGCGGTTGCCCGTCCAGTTGTGGAAATATTCGTGGCCGACAACAGATTCGATGCCTTCAAAGTCGGTATCGGTCGCGGTACGGCTGTTGGCCAGCACAAACTTGGTGTTGAAAATATTCAAACCTTTGTTTTCCATTGCGCCCATATTGAAATCGCCCACGGCAACGACCATGAAAATATCCAAGTCGTATTCCAAGCCGAAGCGCGTTTCGTCCCATTTCATCGCATTTTTCAACGATTCCACGGCAAAACCGACTTTAGGTTTGTCTGTTTCAGTGGTGTAGAACTCGATTTTGACCTTACGGCCGCTCATGGTCGTAAAATAATCTTCCGTTACCGCCAAATCGCCTGCCACCAAAGCAAAGAGGTAGCTCGGCTTGGCAAACGGGTCTTCCCATTTCACCCAATGACGGCCGTCTGAAAACTCGCCGCCATCGATTTTATTGCCGTTAGACAGCAACACCGGATAGCGTTTTTTATCCGCAACAATGGTGGTGGTAAATTTAGACATGACATCCGGACGGTCGATGTAGAAGGTAATTTTGCGGAAACCTTCCGGTTCGCATTGGGTGAACAGGTTGCCGCCGGAAGCATACAGACCCATCAGGGATTTGTTCTCAGCAGGCAGAATTTCGGTTTCCACTTCCAGCGTGAAGTTTTCAGACGGCACGCCGGCAATCGTCAGTTTTTCGTCTTCCAGCACATAATCTACGGCCCGGCCGTTTACTTTCACAGACAGCAGTTTTGCCGAACCATCCAATACCAATGGCTCCCCTACTCTTTCAGGTTGAACGGTCAGACTGGATTTGACGATGGTTTGCGGTTCTAAAATATCGAAATGCAGGTCGGTTTTCAGAATACGGTACGCTGGCGCGGCGTAGTCTTTCAAATAATGGACGGTTTTGCTCATTTTTTCTCTTTCGGGGTTATGCGGTAAATAGATGAAGCATATCGTTTCAGATAGCCCAAATTCAAGTGTTTTCAGAAAAAAGGCCGTCTGAAACCTAAAATTTCAGACGGCCTCCCTATTCAGGCAGCAAATCTAGTTGCCTGTCATTGCCAACTTACCACTGATACAGCGCACCGGCACCGACACCGACATGACCGTCGGTATTGGCCGAGAAGTTGCCTTTGACAATCCAGTTGCCGCCGTCGCTCATCGCAGACACGCCGATGGCCATGGCAGACTGACCGCCGTAGTAACCGCTGCCGACACCGATACCGGTCGCACCCGGACGGGTTACTTGCGGAATCGAGCCTTGGGCAATCGCACCGGCCACACCCGCGTAGGCTTTCTTACCTACTTGGTTGATGTTGTTCTGCAACTCGGTACCCAAACCAATCAACTGGTTCACGTTTGCCGCGTCTGTACCGTCTTTACCCGGAGCCACATTGGTAATGCGTTGGCCGCCGTTGTTCAAACCGACAGGAGACAATTTGACTTGGTTGTTCGGATTGTTTTCAGTCGGTGCAGCGATGGTTACGCCATCGTTGTTGACCACGGTATTGCCTGCGGTCAGACCGTCTTTGTTCAACGCAACTTTATCGCCGACTTTCACGCCGTCGTTATTCATCACAGTATCGCCTGCTTTGAATGTATCGGCATTCACTGTCTTCACGTTAATCTCGTCAGCCAACTTCAGTTGAGCGCCACCGGCTACGGTTTCGCTGATGATGTTGCTGTCGCCTTTAACGTTGATGGTAGAACCCAACGCGTAGTTGTTGCTGCCGGTCGTGCCGCCGAAGTTGATGCCTTTGGCGATAGTCGCAGCATTGTTGGCTACGTTTTGGTTAGTTGCGTACAACTGGCTGCCGTTGACGGCGTCTTTGCTGTTCGCATTGATGTCGCCATCCGCTACGTTGGTTACTTTGTTGCCTGCATTATCCAAGCCGTCTTTCGTCAGGTTTACCTTGCCTGCTTTCAAACCGTCTTTGTTCAATGCAACATTATCACCAACTTTCACACCATCATTATTGACAGTAGTATCACCGGCTTTCACGCTGTCAACATCCAAGTCTTTATCGGTTGCCACCTGGTAAACAGTTTGACCCTTGTCACCTGTTTTCTGAGTCACAACGATGTTCTTACCTCGAACGACTTCGGTCTTAGACGCAGCGGCAACTTGTTTCAGTTGGGAAACATTGACTGCATCGGTGTCATCCGTACCGGCCGCAACGTTGGTAATCTTATTGCCGCCATTGTTCAAGCCAGCTTTGGTCAGGTTCACATCGCCTGCTTTCAAGCCGTCTTTGTTCAATGCAACATCATCGCCAACTTTCACACCGTCATTATTCATCACGGTATCGCCTGCGGTAACGCTGTCGACTTTCAGGTTTTTATCGGTCGCCACTTTGTAAATGGTTTGGCCATTAGCGCCGACATCCTGAGTAACAACAATGTTATCGCCTTGAACGACTTCAGTCTTAGCCGCAGCCGCAGCTTTGTTCAACTGAGCAACATTCACCGCATCAGTATCATCGGTACCGGCCGCAACGTTGGTAATCTTGTTGCCGCCGTTGTTCAAGCCGGCTTTAGTCAGGTTGACATCACCGACTTTCACGCCGTCAGTATTGACTGTGGTATCGCCGGCTTTCACGCTGTCAACTGCCAAGTCCTTAGCCAATTTGACTTCCAACTTATCAGAGCCATTCGCTACAACGCCGATATTGCCGTCTGAAAGTTTGGCTGCATCGGTTTGACCGCCAACAATATTCAGCTTCGTACCCGGTTTGCGTTCAACGTCTTTGCCGCTGTCGCCGCCGAAAGTCAAAGGCAGATTGGCAGTTGCATTAACGGCTTTGATCGCATCGTGGATGTTGTTCTCACCCGTACCGCCAATATCGGTCATACTGATGTTGCCGCCGTTATTGGCCGCATTGCCACCCAATACATTCACCAACTGATCTTGGGCCGCATTCAGCTGCTCTTCGGTCGCCGCACGTTTGCCTTGGGCAAAGTCGCTGCCGCCCAAAGTCGTATTGCTCAAGCCGCTGACTTCGCCTTTATCGCCATCGATTTTCACCGGAGCCGCTTGACCGACATTCAACACATCGGCCAGTTTCAGCTGTGCACCACCGGCTACGGTTTCGCTGATGATGTTGCTGTCGCCTTTGACATTGATGGTGTCGCCCAATGCGTAGTTGTTGCTGCCGGTGGTACCGCCGAAGTTGATGCCTTTGGCGATGTTGGCGGCGTTGTTGGCGACGTTTTGGTTGGTCGCAAACAGTTGGCTGCCGTTAACGGCGTCTTTGCTGTTGGCATTAAGGTCGCCGTCGGCCACGTTGGTCACTTTGTTGCCGGCGTTGTTCAAACCGTCTTTGGTCAGTTTGACATCGCCTGCTTTAACGCCGTCTTGGGTCAATGCGACATCGTCCCCGACTTTCACACCGTCGTTGTTCACGGTGGTGTCGCCGGCTTTGACGCTGTCTACCACCAGGTCTTTGTTCAGCTTGACGGTTACTGTGTCGCCTTGGGCTTCGGTGGTGATGTTGTCGTCGCCGGCAACGGTCACGGTGGAGCCGAGTTTTTCGACATTGGTGCTGCCGCTGTCGCCGTTGAAGGTCAGGCCTTTGGTATCAACGGTGGTTTTGGCATCTACGCCTTTTTGGATGTCGTTTTTGGTGTCTTGCGCCAAGTCGATGCTGTAGTCGGTCACGTTGTTCGCGTCTGCTGCTGAAGCAGTGACGGTCACTTTGTCGGAACCTGCGCTCGCGGTCGTGCCTTTGGCGTTGACGGTGTAAACGTCTTGGCCGTTGGCGCCGGTCGTTTTAACCACGTCTTTGATGTTGGTACCGGCACGTACTTCGGTACGGGCGGCGGCGCTTTGCTGTTTCAGCTGGCTGTAGTTGACGGCGTCGGCGTCATCGGTACCGGCGGCAACATTGGTGATCTTGTTGCCGGCGGCATGGATGCCTGACTTGGTCACACTCGGGCCGTCTGTGATGGTGAGGCCGTCTGAATTCAGTTTGCTGTCGCCTGCGGTGACGCTGTCAACAGTAATGTCTTTGGCCAGTTTCAGCTGTGCACCACCGGCTACGGTTTCGCTGATGATGTTGCTGTCGCCTTTGACATTGATGGTGTCGCCCAATGCGTAGTTGTTGCTGCCGGTGGTACCGCCGAAGTTGATGCCTTTGGCGATGTTGGCGGCGTTGTTGGCGACGTTTTGGTTGGTCGCAAACAGTTGGCTGCCGTTAACGGCGTCTTTGCTGTTGGCATTAAGGTCGCCGTCGGCCACGTTGGTCACTTTGTTGCCGGCGTTGTTCAAACCGTCTTTGGTCAGTTTGACATCGCCTGCTTTAACGCCGTCTTGGGTCAATGCGACATCGTCCCCGACTTTCACACCGTCGTTGTTCACGGTGGTGTCGCCGGCTTTGACGCTGTCTACCACCAGGTCTTTGTTCAGCTTGACGGTTACTGTGTCGCCTTGGGCTTCGGTGGTGATGTTGTCGTCGCCGGCAACGGTCACGGTGGAGCCGAGTTTTTCGACATTGGTGCTGCCGCTGTCGCCGTTGAAGGTCAGGCCTTTGGTGTCAACGGTGGTTTTGGCATCCACACCTTTTTGGATGTCGTCTTTGGTGTCTTGCGCCAAGTCGATGCTGTAATCAGTTGTTACTGCACCATCGGCTGCAGTTGTAGTATTGGAGGTCAAATTCAAAGCATTGGAAACTTGTACCGTTGCTTTATCTGCGCTGACGGTATAAGTGGTTTCTTTGCCTGAAGTTGTTTTATTAACATGCGCGTTGCTGCCTGCCGCTACCTTGGTTGTGGTTTTGGCATTATTGATGGCATTGGCTACATCGCCGGCAGTCGCCACACCGGCAGTCGGTACGGACACTGTGCCATTATTATCGACAGACAATGTGCCTTGAGTGACATTGATTTGAACTTTTGACGCATTTTCGCCATCAGTGACCGCAACGGTCGTCAAGTTGCCATCGGCGTAGTTGACTGTACCGTTGTTATTGATACGAGATTTGTCTGTACCATTTTGTTGGATATTGTGTCCAACATTGTTCATAACTGTGTACAGTTGGCTACCGTTGACCGCATCGGTCGAAGTGGCAGAAATACGGCCTGCGGCAACATTGTGAATTTGGCGTTCATTGCCTGCGCTGCCTACAGAAACCGCACCTGTTTTGGCAGATGAAGAAGCTGCATAGCTGACATTGGTCGTCGCACCGCTATCGTTTTTGAATGTCGCATTTTTAGCTGTTGCATCAAAATTATTGGCAGTGCCAACAGCACCATTACCCAATGCAACAGAGCTACCGATCGTAGTCGTCGCGCCACTACCCAAAGCAACTGAATCGCTTCCGGTTGCTTTTGCATTATTACCGCCGGCAAAACTATTCTGCCCGGCAGCTTGGGCTGAGGAACCAATAGCGGTGGAATAAAGGCCTGAACTGTTTGCCTGCTTACCAATGGCGATAGAATAAGCTTGCGTTGTCTGCGCCTGATGGCCGATTGCAACAGAATCATCACCGACTGCATTTGACAAATAGCCCATTGCCGTACCGTTATTTTGTGCTGCTGCCCTTGCACCGACAACGGTTGCATTTTCGTAGTTGGCTCTACTGTGAGCACCAACGACTACAGAGTAATTGTAATTATTTTCTGTATTCAAACCTATGGCGATAGAACCTGTACCGCGGGAATTGGCATTAGAACCTAAGGCAACAGCACCCACAGTTCCCGAAGTTACCGTTGCATTTGGACCAACAGCAACAGAAGACGAACCAAGTACGTTGGCATTATGACCCAAGGAAACACTACCCGTCGCACCAGTGCTTGTTGCCGCATTCGGTCCGATGGCAATCGAATTGGTTGCTTTTGCGCCGTCATTGTTCCAGTTTTTCGTACCGTCAGTTTTGCCTTCTTCTGACTTAACAGAGAAATAGCGGACACGCTCAATTGCACTCAAAACACCATAAAGTTGAGAGCCGTTGATGGCATCAGTAGAAGTAGCAGAAATATCACCAGGGGATACATTGATGATTTGACGTTCGTAACCTTTGGAACCGACAGACACAACATCACCGGCATCGGTAGTTTGACCGCCTGCCCAAGTGTAGGTTTCGCCCATAATTTCGCGTTGAACGTATGCCTTACCTTCTTTATCGGTTTTAGAAGCCGTACCCAAAGCCACAGAGTTCAGCAAAGTAGCCTTCGCACCTGTACCCAAAGCCACACCGCCAAAGGCAGTAGCCTGAGATTTGGTACCGATGGCCAAAGATAAATCGGCAGATGAGTTAGACTGCACACCTAATGCAACAGAACCTTGACCGGCAATGGTATTACCATAAGAACCGCTATACATCGTATCACCAGTCATCTCTTTATAAATATCACGCAGACTTTTACCGCTCAGCGTATATTCACCGGTCTTTGCACCTTTTTCATTATATTTGATGAATTTATCCGTTGCATTGCCAGAATATCGAGTACCACCTACCGAATCTAAATCATCACCACCAATAGCAACAGATGAATTACCATTAGCCAAGACATTGCCGCCAACCGCAATAGATTGGTCTCCCTTTGCCCACGCACCCTCAGGTCTGCCCTGTGGATCAACACGGTTACCTGAACCAATAGCAATAGACTGAGTTATCTTAGAACTACTTGAATCGCCTACTCGAGCCGTATTACCAATAGCAATATTATTGTGCGTTACATTCACATTCATAATATTTTGCGAAAGAACCCCAGATGCACGTCCAATAGCAATCGTACCAAGTCCGGTTGCATTCGCGTCTGCACCAAGTGCAATAGCACTTGATGGCGCACTACCCGAACCTGGAGAATTTGCCACTGCACTTTTACCGATGGCAATGGTATTTCCAGTTTGAGCTTGGGTTGAATTACCTATAGCGATAGACTCACTTTGATAACCCACTGCATTGGTACCGATCGCAATGGCATTTTGCGCATTGGCTGCAGCCTGACTGCCGCTGCCAATTGCAATGCCGTCTTGACCTCTTGATGTGCTGGATTTGCCCAAAGCCATTGAGCCTATACCAAATGCTTGCGCCGAATCACCCAATGCTGTTGTGCTCGTATTATTGGCAAGAGCATTCTTACCTACCGCTGTCGCTTGCGTACCATTTGCTTTGGAATCTGCACCCAATGCTGTTGAATCTACAGAAACAGCATTGGCACTCTTACCTATCGCTGTTGCATTTGAACTACTTGCACTTGTATCTGCACCCATCGCAACAGCATGATTTTGAGTAGCCTTGGCATTTGTACCAACAGCAAGGCTGTTATTATGTGTTGCATTTGCACTCGTACCTACCGCAACTGCACCATTAGCCGTAGCATTGGCTGATGATCCTACTGACAGCGCACCAATACCGGTCGCTGTTGCACCGCTGATAGCGGTCGCACTGGTTACAGCATCAAATTCAATTTTTCCTCGTACTGCAGTTGCCGCATACGAATTACCTGCACCCAAAAGAGCCGCCGAAATCACTGTCAATCTGAAAACTGTTGCGATACTATTTTTACCGGATTTGGCAGATACATCTGCACTGTTTTGTTCGGCAGATGATTTCACTCGGCCTTTGGCCAATTCGGAAGTTACGACAAAAGATTGAATCGTACGGTTCCAAACAACTTTAAATATCTTATTCATTGGTGTGTCTTTCTCTTTTTATGATGGGTAAAAGCGTGAGCATGAACATGACGCTACTTTAAGAATTTATGCGGAGGTTTCCCAGCAAAATGCTTATCTCAAGCTGACGTTTATTGTCACTTTGAGACGAAATTTAGGCCTTTGACTATCTCGCAACGGTATAGTATTTCATACTTATAAAATATCCGCTAGTCCAAAATATCAACCGATTATCTTTAATTTTTAAATAAAAACATGACGCTTGAACAGAAAAACCAATCATTAAAAGTTCTCCAGTCATGTTTTTATTAATAAGCGTAATGTTGTATTCCGTCGACAAGCCATCAGCAAACACAGTAATCATGCAAGCCACGTGCCAATTACTTGGAATTTTATTTAAAATGAATTATTTCCTAAAAAATGGAAAAGGCCGTCTGAAAGATTTCAGACGGCCTTTGATGAAATAATTTTGAACAATTGCTTAATTTAAAGATGTTTTGATTGTATAAGCTGACGATAACTGAGCAATATAGCTTGTGATCGATAATGGCAGGAATAGGCACATCCCTAGCCGATGTAAACGCAGAGAGTGTTATAAACCAAATACGGCAATATCGCCTTTGCCTTGACGGATTAGCTCTGTACCATCGGTCATATCAATCACTGTTGTCGGCTCAGTACCGCACCAGCCGCCATCAATAACCAAATCGACAGCATGCTCAAGACGGTCTCGAATTTCGTATGGATCGGTCAACGGCTCTTCGTCTTCGGGCAGCATAAGGGTGCAACTTAAAATAGGTTCACCCAATTCTTGCAAAAGTGCCAAGGCAGTGGCGTTGTCGGGAACACGCAGGCCGATGGTTTTACGTTTGGGGTGAAGCGTACGATTGGGCACTTCTTTGGTGGCCTGCAGAATAAAGGTATAGCTGCCGGGCGTAGCTGCTTTGAGCTGGCGGAATTGGGCATTATCTACTTTGGCGTAAGTACCCAATTCGCTCAAATCGGCACACATCAGGGTCAGATGGTGTTTTTGATCGATTTTGCGAATCGTGAGAATGCGCTCCATCGCGTTTTTGTCGCCGAGTTTGCAGCCAAGCGCATAGCAGGAATCCGTAGGGTAAACGATAACGCCGCCACTGCGGACAATGTCGGCGGCTTGTTTGATGAGGCGGTCTTGGGGATTATCGGGATGGATGGCGAAAAATTGTGCCATGTTTTTTTCCTTATCATTCTAATGGTTTGCTGTTTGGTATTTTAAAACTTATTTGGCCGTCTGAATATTGGATTTCCACCACCATGAATAGATTTAGCCTCAGCTACAACACCTTAGATATCATTTTGATTTACTGCTAATATCGAAAGTCAATTTGATACACTATATAATGCATTATTTTGTTTGAAAGCCATCTCAATGTCTGCTTCTTCCCTACCTTCACGCCGCTTGTCTGTTGCCCCCATGCTCGATTGGACAGACAGACACTATCGCTTTATGGCGCGACAAATTACGCGCAATGCCTGGCTTTATAGCGAAATGGTCAATTCAGGCGCGGTGGTTTATGGAGATAAAGACCGTTTTTTAAGTTTCAACGAAGGCGAGCAGCCGGTAGCTTTACAGCTTGGCGGTTCAGATCCGCATGACTTGGCAATCGCCGCTAATGCAGCTGAGGCGTATGGTTATAATGAAGTCAACCTAAATTGCGGCTGCCCCAGCCCACGCGTTCAAAAAGGCGCTTTCGGCGCTTGCTTGATGAATGATGTAGATTTGGTGGCAGATTGTTTGAATGCGATGCAGGATGCAGTTGAAATTCCGGTGACGGTCAAACACCGCATCGGTGTAGACAGACAGACAGAATATCAAGTCGTGGCAGATTTTGTGGGAACACTTCGCGAAAAAACAGCCTGCCGCACATTTATCGTCCATGCGCGTAATGCCTGGTTGGATGGTTTATCCCCGAAAGAAAACCGCGAAGTCCCGCCACTCAAATATGAATACGTGTACCGCTTAAAACAAGAATTTCCAGACTTAGAAATTTTAATTAACGGCGGTATTACCACCAACGAAGAAATCGCCGAACACTTAAAATTTGTCGATGGCGTCATGATCGGGCGCGAGGCTTATCACAATCCAATGCTGATGCGCGATTGGGATGCACTGTTTTACAACGACGCACACGCACCAATCCAATACGCAGACTTAGCGGCTTGGCTATACGCATACAGCCACGAACAAATCGCCTTAGGACGAGGCACCATCCTGCGCCACATCGTCCGCCATGCACTAGGCTTAATGCACGGCCTAAAAAATGCCCGCACTTGGCGCCGTATGCTCTCAGATGCTACTTTGCTGAAAGACAACGACGGCAGCCTGATTCTAGACGCATGGAAAGAAGTCGAACGCGCAAATATTTGGGATTAATGGCATATAGTGCGAATAAAAGAAAGGCCGTCTGAAGCATCAAATGATGTTTCAGACGGCCTTTTGAATTACAACAGACTGCTAAAGATATATTCATTTATCTTTGGCTACTGTCCTGATTAATTCATCAAATAAATTCAAAACATAATCCAAGCATAAAAAAATGCGGCCTAAATAGGCCGCATTTACTTTGCTTCGTCTTTTCAGACGGCCTTTTCAGGCCGTCTGAAAGTCAGATTACCATTGGTAACCAACTGCTGCGGTAGCACCGAAGTGACCACGTGAGTTGCCGGAAGCAGTACCTTTGATGATCCAGTTACCACCATCGGAGATGCTAGAGAAGCCGACAGCGTAACCGGTTTCACCGCGGTAGTGACCGCCACCGATAGCCAACATGCTCTTACCTGGCAAGTAAGCTTGTGGCAGACCGGCAGTAGCCAAGGCTTGAGCCACACCTGCGCGGGCGTTGTTGTCAACCTTGTTCACATTGCTGTTCACATCGCCGAATTTTTGGTTCAGCTGGTCAACGTTAACCGCATCGGTACCGTTCTTACCTGGAGCAACATTTTTAATAGTAGTGTTGCCGGCATCGATACCACCTTGGTTGATGGTTACAGGACCTGCTTTCAGTTCGTTAGTAGTAACACTATTAACGTGCAGATCAGGGTTCATGCTGACTTTCAGCGCATCGCCGTCTTTCTTAACGGAGACGTTTTTCCCCAGATTCTGACCGTCAACTGTAATAGTATCCCCACCTTTAATCTGAATAGTGTTATTCAGCGGTTTGGTGATTTCAGCGTTCTCTTCATCACGCAGACCGAAGGTACCATCAGCATCTTTACCGTCTTTACCATCTTTACCATCTTGCACAGTTGCAGTAGAAGTAGAGATGACGTTACCGTCTTTATCGAAGTTTTTGATAGTGATGGTAGAAGTACCGTTAGTTTCATCACGCTCAACTTTACCTACAGCAGATTTACCGTTTTCACCGGTGTCACCTTTGGCACCAGTTGCACCGTCTTTAACAATGGTAGTAGTGGTGTTACCGTTACCGTCTTTGATGGTTACAGTATGAGTACCGTTGCCGTTGTCTTTAACGTCGGCTTCAGCGTTCTTACCGTCGGCACCAGTGTCACCTTTAGCACCAGTTGCACCGTCTTTAACGATGGTAGTAGTGGTGTTACCGTTACCGTCTTTGATGGTTACAGTATGAGTACCGTTGCCGTTGTCTTTAACGTCGGCTTCAGCGTTCTTACCGTCGGCACCAGTGTCACCTTTAGCACCAGTTGCACCGTCTTTAACGATGGTAGTAGTGGTGTTACCGTTACCGTCTTTGATGGTTACAGTATGAGTACCGTTGCCGTTGTCTTTAACTTCGGCTTCAGCGTTCTTACCGTCTTTAACGATAGTGGTAGTAGTTTTACCATCACCGTCAACGATGGTCACTGTATGAGTACCGTCACCATTGTCTTTAACATCAGCTTTGGCATTCTTACCATCGGCACCAGTTGCACCAGTATTACCGGCTTCACCTTTGGCACCAGTTGCACCGTCTTTAACGATGGTAGTAGTGGTGTTACCGTTACCGTCTTTGATGGTTACAGTGTGGGTACCGTCGCCGTTGTCTTTAACGTCGGCTTCAGCGTTCTTACCGTCGGCACCGGTTGCACCAGTATCGCCTTTGGCACCGGTTGCACCGTCTTTAACGATGGTAGTAGTGGTGTTACCGTTACCGTCTTTGATGGTTACAGTATGAGTACCGTCGCCGTTGTCTTTAACTTCAGCTTCAGCGTTCTTACCGTCTTTAACGATAGTGGTAGTAGTTTTACCATCACCGTCAACGATGGTCACTGTATGAGTACCGTCACCATTGTCTTTAACATCAGCTTTGGCATTCTTACCATCGGCACCAGTTGCACCAGTATTACCGGCTTCACCTTTGGCACCAGTTGCACCGTCTTTAACGATGGTAGTAGTGGTGTTACCGTTACCGTCTTTGATGGTTACAGTATGAGTACCGTCACCGTTGTCTTTAACTTCGGCTTCAGCGTTCTTACCGTC
>ERZ772978.308-NODE-308-length-19689-cov-21.1866_pt1 | contig 19689 bp, 15 predicted proteins | sample MGYA00511675_ERZ772978 | MGnify/ENA primary metagenome ERZ772978 (study PRJEB29015, sample SAMEA2738092) | human oral metagenome | biome: human oral; feature: human-associated habitat; material: saliva | place: China | collected 2156 ... | reverse complement strand
CCGTGCTTGCGGGCAAAACTGCCGATACCGCCGGTGCTGACGATGCTGCGGTACTCAAGGAAATAAAAGCCCAATATCCCGAAGCGGAAAAAATCGTTGTCGGACGCGGCTTGGTTTGGGAGAAAGCGCAAACAGAGCCTGTTTCCGAGCAGCCTGAAAGCAGCAAAAATACTAAATCGGAAACAGGCGAACATGACGATATTGTCGTTGTCTCGCTCGAATTTAAGGAGCCTTTGCCTGCCAAAGATCGCGAACGCTTACAGGCGTGGTTGAACCAGCGTTATGAGGGTAAGGTCGTGCGCATGTTTGTGAACACTCAAGTTTCAGAAATATAACCCGTTTCACGAATACTCCGCCTATCGGCTTTATCCGTTTTCAGGAAATAATTTTATTCTTTAACGACCAAATCCGCCTCAAACACGCCCCTTAAGGCGTTGGAGAGGCGGATTTTTTCTGCGCGTTCGAGCATGTCGCGGGTGATGTGCGTTTCGATGACTGCGTCTGCGCCCAAGTAGGTTTGCGGCTGCTGCAACACGGCTTGGCGCATGACGCCGTTGAGGATGTCTAAATCCAGAGACGGGGTGAGCCATTGCCCTTGGTATTTGATGAACACGTTGCTTCTGCCGCCTTCGAGCAGGAGACCGTCTGAATTGAAAAACAGGCTGTCGAACGCGCCTTGTGTTTCGGCGGTTTGCCACGCTTGGTCGTACAGGGCGCGGCGGGTGGTTTTGAAGCGGCGCAGGTAGTCGCGGCACGGGAGGGGCTGCGGGGCGGGGATGACGCGCTGCGGGGCAGGCAGCTCGACGGTGGCGGCATGGCTGAGGATGAGGTCGTCTGAAACGAGTTCGGCTTTCAGGCGGAAGAGGCCGTCGGGCAAGTCGGCGATGTATTGCCGGATTCGGGTTTCGCCATCGTCGGGCAGGGGCAGGTTGAGGGCTTGGGCGGAGGTTTTCAGACGACCTAAATGCAGGTCGAGCAGGCGGCATTGCCTGTTTTCCACGCGCATGGTTTCGAAGATGCCGAAGGCGGGGCGCAATTCGTTGAGGAAACGGGCTTTCCAGCCGCATTCCCGATATTCGGCGGCAGGGTCGCTGTCGATGACGATGCCGGAACCGACGCCGTACACCCCTTGATATAGTGGATTAACTTTAAACCAGTACGGCGTTGCCTCGCCTTGCCGGACTATCTCTACTGTCTGCGGCTTCGTCGCTTTATCCTGATTTGTTAATCCACTATCTAGGTCGTCTGAAAATGGAAGGTCGTCTGAAACGGGTTTGAGCGACAAGGTGCGGATGACGACGTTGAATATGCCTTCAAACCCCAGCCCGCTTGCGCAGGGTTTCAGGTAGCCGATGCTGCCGGTGTACAGGCCGCGCGGTTCGGCTTCGAGCGATTCGATAATCTGCATACTCATGCGTTTGGGCGCGCCGGTGATGCTGCCGCAGGGGAAGGCGGCGCGGAGGATGTCGGCGGCGGTGATGTGCGGCAGGGCTTGGGCTTGGATGGTGCTGGTCATCTGCCAGACGCTGCCGAAACGCGACACTTTAAACGGCTCGGGTACGCATACTTTGCCGGTTTGGGCGATTTTGCCGAGGTCGTTACGCAGCAAATCGACAATCATCACGTTTTCGGCGCGGTTTTTCGGGTCGGCTTGCAACTCGGCAGCGCGGCGTTCGTCTTGCCCGTCGCCCAAAATCGGCGCGGTGCCTTTCATCGGTTCGGTGCTGATGGTGCCGTCCGAACCGATTTTGAGGAAGAGTTCGGGCGAAAAACACAGCGTCCACGCGGATTTCCCTTCTGCATCGGGCAGGTGGGACAAAACGGCATAGGGGACGGGTTGGCGCAGGCGGCGGTAGAGGCTGACGGGGTTGCCGTAGGCTTGCAGGTGCAGGCGGGTGGTGTAGTTGATTTGATAGGTGTCGCCGCGCCGGATGGCTTCGTGGATTTGGCGGATGCGGTCGAGGTAATCGGCTTCGGATACGGGGGATTGCGGCGTGGAAATACCGGCGGGGAGGTCGTCTGAATGACGGTCAAGCCAGCTTTCGGCATCGGTGTCGGCGCAGTCGGCAAACCAATGCAGGGCAAGATTGCCGCCGCGTTCGGACGCTATCCCCATCAGCGGCAAACCGAATTCGTAGTCTGCAAACAACACCGAATGCAGCCCTTTTTGCCAGCCCTTTTGCAGCGTATCGTTTAGCGAATCCAGTTCGTTAGGATGGAAAAGGCGGCTTTCTACATGATTTTGATAGAGTTTTGCGCGGCCGCTCACGGCATCGTCAAACAGGGCGAAATAAGGCATGGCTGTGGTGCAAATAGCCTGATTATACGCCGTTTTTACACAAATTAGCAGACTGCGCCGAAAAAAATGGCGCAGTGTAATTTTATGTAGTCCGCTGAGGGGCAAAGGAGTAGAATCAAACCATACCACACCATATCATTTCAAACTTAATCAATAAGGAGACCCTATGGCAGATCATCAGTTAGAACCATTTGAAAACGTTGAATTGGGCGAAAAGCAAGACCAGTTGCAAGTTTTCGAAAAAGCCGTTTTGGAACACGAAGGACGCGGTACGGACGAAGATTCCGGCAGCGCACCGCTTCCCGCCAATTACCCCTACAAACAACGCATGCGCCGCGCCGCATACGAAAAAGAAAAACAAAAGCTGCAAATCGAATTGCTGAAAGTGCAAAGCTGGGTCAAAGATTCCGGCCAACGCATCGTCAGCCTGTTTGAAGGCCGCGACGCCGCAGGCAAGGGCGGTACCATCAAACGTTTTATGGAACATTTGAATCCGCGCGGCGCGCGCGTCGTCGCACTGGAAAAACCGACCACCACCGAACGCGGCCAATGGTATTTCCAACGCTACATCCAAAACCTGCCGACCGCAGGCGAAATGGTATTCTTCGACCGCTCATGGTACAACCGTGCCGGCGTAGAACGCGTCATGGGCTTCTGCGAACCTAACGAATACCTGCTCTTCATGCGTCAAACCCCTGAATTGGAACGTATGCTTGTTGCCAGCGGCATCCATCTGTTCAAATTCTGGTTCTCCGTATCCCGTGAAGAACAACTCCGTCGCTTCATCTCCCGTCGTGACGACCCGCTGAAACACTGGAAACTGTCTCCAGTGGATATCCAGTCGCTCGACCGCTGGGACGACTACACCGAAGCCAAAAACGCCATGTTCTTCCACACCCACACCGGCGACGCGCCTTGGGTCATCATCCGCTCCGACGACAAAAAACGCGCACGTTTGAACTGTATCCGCTACTTCCTGCATCAGCTGGACTATCCGGGCAAAGACGTGAAAGCCATCGGCAAAGTGGACGAAAAAATCGTCCTCGTCCCCGATACGCGCTACAAAGAGAAAACCGTCGATATCGGTCATGACTGATTGATCGGTCAGCTGTTTCAGCAGTAAAAAGGTCGTCTGAAAACCTGAAATACGGGTTTTCAGACGACCTTTTGTTTGTGTGGTAAAGGTCTTGGATACGGGTTGTCCTAAAAGATAGGCTGAACACCGAAACCGACCAAGCCTATCTCAACGCCAACCCTGACGGTACGGCAACCCGTTTCAACGATTCCGCACTCACGCCCAGCCTGCGCCTGAGTGTACCGATGGGCGAGCAGTTCACCGGTTTTGCCACTTATTCACAAGGCTTCCGCACGCCGCCGTTTGACAGCGCGACTATGGCGTTTGCCAACACAACCTACGGCTATGCCGTCATCCCGAATGCCAACCTCAAATCCAAACGCTCCAACAGCTTCGAATTGGGCATGAAGTTCAAAAACGAACGCGCCCGCGCGCAAGTTACCGCGTTCTACAACCGTTATCGAAACTTCATCGACCGCACCGAAGTCGGCACTGCCTCCATAGGCGGCTGCCCGATTATCCAGTACCAATATCAAAACCTGGATAGGGTCAAAACCTACGGCGCAGAAGCCTCCGCCGCCTACAAATTCCTGCCGGGCTGGCAGGTTTCCGGCAGCATCGCTTGGATGCGCGGCAAACAGCAAGACGGCACGCCGCTGGATTCCGCCTACCCGCTCAACGGCGTTTTGGGCATCGACTACGCGCAAGAAAAATGGGGCGTCGATACCAAACTGCGCTGGTCGAAAAAACACAGCCGCGTCAGCAGCGACAGCGTTTTCCAAGCGCCGGGCTACGGCGTATGGGATGTCGGCGCGTGGTACAGGCCGTCTAAAAACGTCGAAATCGGCGCGAACATTTACAACATCGGCAACAAAAAATACTGGCAACACGCAGACGTCGCCGGCATGAGCCGCTCAAGCGTGATGGATTTGTACACCGAAACCGGACGCAATTTCGCCGCCCGCGTGCAGCTTAAGTTTTAGTGTTCCCAAAGAGGTCGTCTGAAAACAAGCCATGAGTTGAATGCTTCATCACTAAGGCTAAAGATTTTTCAGACGACCTCAAGCCATCCCGCACAATACCGAACTCAAAAATTAGTCAATTACCGATACTTTTCATTTTCTGTTTCCCCTCACTATCGCCCCTTGACACTACCTATCACTAGTGATTTAATTTTCAAATCTGGTTAATAATCATTTTTAATCAAATATGGAACAGCAGCTTGTTTGGACACCGCGCCAATCCGCGCCCAAAGCCTTTCCCGAACGGCAGGCGTTGATGCCGATATGGGGCGGCATACCGATTCCCCGTCCGCAATGGCAAAATATTTGGCGGCAGAAGCTCCCCCATGCCGCCGATTCCGACGCGCTCGCCTATCTGCACATTCCCTTCTGCGCCAACCACTGCGTGTTCTGCGGCTTCTACCGCAACGCATGGAAAGAGAGTTACAGCAGCGTTTACACCGACAAAATCATCGAAGAAATGGCGGCGGAAGCCGAAATCCGCCAAGGCAACGGCAAAATCCGCGCCGTCTATTTCGGCGGCGGCACGCCCACCGCGCTGCAAACCCCAGACCTCGCCAGACTCATCCGTGCCTGTTACCAATACCTGCCGATTGCCGACGACTGCGAGTTCACCATCGAAGGCCGCATGAGCCATTTCGACATCGAAAAAGCCCAAGCCTGCATCGAAGCGGGCGCCAACCGCATTTCCATCGGCGTGCAAACTTTCGACACCGCCATCCGCCGCCGCCTCGGCCGCAAACACGGCGGCGACGAAGCCTTTGCCTATCTGGAAAAACTGTGTGAAATCAATGCCGTCATCGTTGTCGATTTGATGTTCGGCCTGCCCAACCAAACCGACGCTGTCTGGCAAAACGATCTCGAACGCGCCACCGCCCTGCCTTTGTCCGGACTCGACACCTACGCTTTCAACCTCTATCCCATGCTGCCCATCAACCGTATGGTGGAAAAAGGCGCATTTCCCGCTCCGCCGGGTTTCGACGTTCAGGCCGACCAATACGCCTACGCCGTCGAAACGCTGGCGCAAAAAGGCTGGAAGCAAGTCAGCAACAGCCATTTCGCCTATCCCGGCCGCGGCGAACGCAACCGCTACAACACCTTGGTCAAATCCAACATCCCCTGCTGGGCGTTCGGCTCCGGTGCAGGCGGCAACCTCGGCGGCTTCAGCTATCAGGTGCAAGGCGATTTGGACAGCTACCTCGCCACCCCGAAAGGCGAAAAAAACATTGCCTTCATGAGCGGCCACAGCTCGAACAAAACCCTGCTCGGACAAGTGCAGCACGACATGGAAACAGGTCGTCTGAATCCCTCGCTGTTCGACGGCAACGCCGCCGCGCAGAAGCTGATTACCCAATGGCAGGCAATGCAACTCTTTGAAGAACAAGGTTCGGACGGCCTCATCCGCCTGAACACCAGCGGCCGCTACTGGTTGCCCACCCTCATCCGCAAACTCATGCTCACCCTCCCGACCCAAGAAAAGGATCAAACCATGCAAAAACTTTCATCCGAACAACAAATCATGTTGCGCCAATCATTGGAAAAAAATCCCGGCCAAGTGCTCGAAATGCTCGCCGCGCAAAACCAATGCAGCTTTGAAGACGTCATCCGCTGCCTGCCCGAAAACTGCATCCGCCAAACCGAAGGCAGCCGCATCGTCGAAATCCTCCAAGCCGTCGCAGCTTGGGACGAAGCCGTCACCTTCATCGCCCACACCCCCGACGCCATCGTCGAAGTAACCGGTAAACTGCCCGGCGGCAAAGTCGGCCGCGGCTTCTACAATTTCGACCACCCCGAAACCGACGGCGGCGTACACGGTCATATCTATTACGAAAACTGCGCCGCCATCTACCTTTTAGAGCGTCCGTTTATGGGCAAAGACACCTGCTCGCTCAACTTCATCAACCGCAACGGCGGCGCCATGTTCAAAATCTTCGTCGGCCGCGATGAAGCAGGCGAACTCAAACAACACCAAATCGAAGCCATGAGAAAACTGTTTGAGGCAGCTTAAACAGGTTTCAGACGACCTTTGGCTGGAACCGATAAAAATTGCCGCATTCCTGCACAAACAAAATCATCTTTCGGCATCGTAAATAACCGATGAAATTCGACAGGCTGCCTGCAAGATTGGTGTTTGCCCAAAGTAAGCTTGCGCTTACCGCCCTCTCCCTAACCCTCTCCCACGGGGAGAGGGGATTGAGGATACTGAGATTCAACCATTTTGGGCTTCTCTGCCACTTGGAGTTTCCCTGCCACCCCATCCCCTCTCCCCGTGGGAGAGGGTTAGGGAGAGGGCAAAGCACCAAGTCGGTAAGTCAATTCCGCGGGCAAAGCCCACGCTACGACTGAAATCCACCCATTTTGGCTTCCCTGCACTTGAAGTTTCCCTACTAACCCATCCCCTCTCCCCTTGGGAGAGGGCTAGGGAGAGGGTAAAACCCACGTTACGGCAGTTGTTATAAAACCTGTCTCGCCCATTTTCAGACGACCACCGCTCTGCCGCGAAAGAAAACCGAAAAGAAGTAGCGTGGGCTTTGCCCACGACCACACGGCTTCAAACACAACAAGGTCGTCTGAAAATCAACCAGCCTACCCCAAACCACTCAACCAAGTAAGCAGATTATTGAACCCCTAACCATCCGACACACAAAGGAGACCCCATGCAACTCATCTTCGGCGCCAACGGCCCATCCGGCCGCGCATTCATCCGCACGCTCACCCACCCCGCCGACACCGTTGCCGTATTAAGAAGGCCGTCTGAAGACTCGTTCTTTAGCGAACACCACATTCAGACGACCGTAGCCGACGCGCTCGATGCTGACGCTCTCGACAAAGTGTTCGCACAATACCGCCCCGATAGCGTCATCAGCTTCGTCGGCGGCAAAAACGAACAAGGCATACGCAGCGACGCACTGGGCAACATCAACATCATCGCCGCCGCCCAAGCCAGTAACCCGCAAGCCCGTTTCATCCTGATTACCAGCATGGGCTGCGGCGAACAATGGGACATGATGAGCGAACCCTTCAAACAAGCCCTCGGCGAAGCCGTCCGCGCCAAAACCGAAGCCGAAATCTACCTCAAGCAAAGCAGCCTGAACTGGACGATCCTCCGCCCCTGCGGCTTGGACAACAGCGAAGACAACCGCCATATCCTGACCGACCACCCCGACGGCATCCCTAAAAACTACATGAGCCGAAACGGACTCGCCACCGCCGTTTCCGCCGTCCTGCAAGACCCCGAAAGCATCGGTAAAACCTACACCGTCGGCTCAGGCAGTTAACACCGTGCCCATAGCCAAACAGGTCGTCTGAAAAGGTTTCAGACGACCTGTTTGGCGCGTGACTGATTCGATAGGTAATAATATATCTGCTTATGACTTGGTAGGGATGAGCGGCAGAAGTTTATCGGCACGTTCAAGAAACAAGTTATCTTGAGGATAAATCGGATTGGGCAGATAGAGCGGACGATAGCAGGAAATGCCGACATCGTCATTCTCGCGCGGGCGGGTATTTGGAGGCTTGAGATTACGGCAATCTTCATATTTTTCTGAAAAACTCAGTATCAGACTCACGCCTGAGTAGGAATGACAGTACGGCGGGCGTTGCGTATTCAAAATTTTATGAAAAAACGTCGTCTGAAAATTTCAGACGACGTTTTGTTGCCGGCAATCTATCAATATTTATTGATGTTGCTGTGGATATTGTATTGGTTGTGTTCCGTATCGTGGGAATCTTGCGGCTCGTTGCGGACGTGCGGTTTGTCGTCAGACATGTTGTCCAAGTCGCGGCCGGGTTCGGATACGGTGTCGCCGATGTTGACGTTGGTCAGGTTTTCCAAAATGATGGCGGACGAGAGATGTTCGCCGGTGCGGTACACCATAGCTAATGCGGTTTCTTCGGCAGGGATGGAAACATATTTGACTACGCTCTTACGGCCTTTTTTGCCGTCTTCCAAATCAACTTTCACTTGGCGGTCGCGTTTGTAAATGCTCAAGACCGTGCCTTTGTCCAAGCCGTCGGCAGAACCTTTGTTCAGGGTAACGGTTTGGAATTGTCCGGCTTCATGTACGCCGTCGAGGATGGAGATGACTTTACCGTCGATGTGTTGCGTCGGCGCGTGCGGCATGATTTGGAAAGGCTCGGTTTCGCCATCCATTTTCAGCAGAAAATCGCCTTTGCGGATTTCGGAAACGGCTTCTTCCACGATCATAGGTTGCGCGGTTTGGGTCGGCACTTTCGCCAGCGGGTGCAGGCGGGTGTAGTATTCGCCGTCTTTCAGATATTTGCGGTCTTCGTCGGAAGCAGAGTCCAGCGCGCTGTTGGTGTAGGGCAGGGTGCTGACGATGCCGCTGAAGACGACTTCTTGTCCGAGGTATTTGCGGGTATCGGGATCAGTCAGGTTTTTGACGGCACGGTAAACCAGATAGCGGCCGGGTTCGGTAACACCGTAGGCGTACACGCGTTCGCCTTTGCTGTACATGATGCGGTTGTCAGGACCGTCGATCAGGCGCGGTGCGTCTTGGGTCTTCATTTGGTCGATGAACTGCGGATGTTGCATGAACATGCGGTAGAAGTTCACGTTGACGGTTTGGATGCCGTAGCCTGAAGAAGTTTCGCGAACGCGCGGGCTGAGTTTGATGACGGGAATGCCGTCATTGCCTGCGGAGCCGTTTTCGAAGCCCAGTTGCGGGCGGCCGTTGACGTAGCGCAAAACCAACACTTGACCCGGATAAATCAGATGCGGATTGCGGATTTCACCGCGGTTTGCGCCCCAAAGGCGGTTCCACTGCCACGGGCTGTACAGATATTTGCCGGAGATGCCCCAGAGTGTGTCGCCGTTTTTCACGACGTAGCGTTGCGGCGCATCGGGGCGCACTTTTAATGAAGCTGCTTGAGCGTGGGCGGAAATTGCCATGCCCGCGACACAAAGCAGGGTTATAATACGTTGTTGCATAACCGTTCCCCTTGAAATTGATTCGGTTTGTCTTTAAATGATAAACGGAGAAAATGAAATGGCCGGGAGTTTGCAAAAACCGCCGTCCCCCTTTAAAAAACGTCAATGGGCGTTTGTGCGCATTGAACGGAAATTCATTGGTACATATTTTATCATTGAATGTTAGTGTCATCACGGGAATTGTGAAGACAGATGCAAACATTTGTATGAAAACACACACAATCTGCTGCTGGACGCGTTTGGATGCGCGTCCCAAGTATTGAAAAACGAAGAGAAAATTATGGCTTTACTGAATATCCTGCAATACCCCGACGAGCGACTGCACACTGTGGCAAAGCCTGTCGAGCAAGTCGATGAGCGCATCCAAAAGCTGGTCGCCGATATGTTTGAAACCATGTACGAAGCACGCGGCATCGGGCTGGCGGCGACGCAGGTGGATGTGCACGAGCGCGTCGTCGTAATGGATTTGACCGAAGACCGCAGCGAACCGCGCGTGTTCATCAACCCCGTCATTGTTGAAAAAGACGGCGAAACCACTTACGAAGAAGGCTGCCTGTCCGTGCCGGGCATTTACGACACCGTTACCCGCGCCGAGCGCGTCAAGGTCGAGGCTTTGAACGAAAAAGGCGAGAAATTCACGCTGGAGGCGGACGGTCTGCTGGCGATTTGCGTGCAGCACGAGTTGGATCACCTGATGGGCATCGTTTTTGTCGAACGCCTGTCGCAGCTCAAGCAGGGTCGGATTAAGACCAAACTGAAAAAACGTCAGAAACACACCATCTAAAAGCCGAATGATACGGTCGAACAGGTCGTCTGAAAGAGGGAAGCGGCAGCAAGCCGTTGTTTTTCAAACTTTCAGACGACCTGTCGCAATGTTTGCCGTTGCGCTATATAGGTCGTCTGAAACCCATTTCCAAGGAGTTTCCCATGAAAGTCATCTTTGCCGGTACGCCCGATTTTGCCGCTGCCGCCTTAAAAGCCATAGTCGCCACCGGTTTTGAAATCCCGCTGGTGTTGACCCAGCCCGACCGTCCCAAAGGGCGCGGGATGCAGCTTGCCCCGTCTCCCGTGAAGCAAGCCGCATTGGAATTGGGTTTGCGCGTGGCGCAGCCTGAAAAACTGCGCAACAACGCCGAAGCGCTGCAAATGCTCAAAGAGGTTGAGGCCGATGTAATGGTCGTTGCCGCCTACGGGCTGATTCTGCCGCAAGACGTGTTGGATACGCCGAAACACGGCTGCCTCAACATCCACGCCTCGCTGCTGCCCCGTTGGCGCGGCGCAGCGCCGATTCAGCGTGCGATTGAAGCAGGCGATGCCGAAACGGGCGTGTGCATCATGCAGATGGACGTCGGTTTGGACACCGGCGATGTGATCAGCGAACACCGTTACGCAATCCAACCGACCGATACCGCCAATGAAGTACACGATGCGCTGATGAACCTCGGTGCGGCGGCGATTGTTGCTGATTTGCAACAATTAAAGGATAAGGGTCGTCTGAAAAGTGTCAAACAGCCCGAAGAAGGCGTGACTTATGCACAAAAATTAAGCAAAGAAGAAGCGCGTATCGATTGGAACGAAAGCGCGGCAGTGATTGAACGCAAAATCCGCGCCTTCAACCCCGTTCCCGCTGCGTGGGTGGAATATCAGGGAAAACCAATGAAAATCTGGCGGGCTGAAGTAGTGGCACAACAAGGCAGGGCGGGCGAAGTGTTGTCTTGCTCGGCTGACGGCTTGGTTGTTGCCTGCGGCGAGAATGCGTTGAAGATTACCGAATTGCAGCCTTCCGGCAGCAAACGGATGCCGATTGCGGCGTTTGCGGCAGGACATAAGATTGAGGTTGGGACGGTTTTGTAGAAGCTGTTTGCAGACTGATTAATTTTCAGACGACCTTTCTTTGAATGATTCAGAGGTCGTCTGAAAATAACGGCAGGGGAACGTTTGGTTTTGTTGAACTGACGACAAGATTCCCCACGTTTAGGAGCAGATCATGGCAGTGTTTGAAGTAGTCGAAGACGATATTACGAAACTTGAAGTCGATGCCATCGTGAACGCCGCCAATGCCTCGTTGTTGGGCGGCGGTGGTGTGGACGGTGCGATTCACCGCGCGGCGGGATGGGAATTGCTGGAAGAGTGCAGGCAGTTGAACGGTTGCCGCACGGGCGAAGCGAAAATCACCCAAGGCTATCATCTGCCGGCGAAATTTGTGATTCACACCGTCGGGCCGGTTTGGTTCGGCGGACACCGCAGCGAAGCGGTCAAGCTGGCGGAGGCGTATCAAAATTCGCTGCTGCTGGCGCAAGAACACGGCATCCGCAGCATCGCCTTCCCCTGTATCAGCACGGGCGTGTACCGTTTCCCCGCTGATTTGGCTGCCGAAACCGCTTTGGCGATTTTGAAAAAAACTTTGCCGCAGTGTCCGTCTGTCGAAAAAATCGTCTTCTGTTGCTTTTCGCCGCAGGATGCCGAACGCTATCGGGCACTGTTGGAACGCGACGGGGCGGTCGTCTGAAAGTCTTGAATCGGGCGAAACGGCAGATATAGTGGATTAAATTTAAATCAGGACAAGGCGACGAAGCCGCAGACAGTACAAATAGTACGGCAAGGCGAGGTAACGCCGTACTGGTTTAAAGTTAATCCACTATAACGAACAAATCGAACCACAGCAGTCATTTAAGGAATTGAATTTATGAGTATGTCCCTCGCCCAAAAACTCGCCGCCGACAGCATTGCGGCGGTCGCCGAAGGGCGCAACCTTCAGGATGTGTTGGCGCAAATCCGCGCAGCGCATCCCGAGCTGACGGCGCAGGAAAACGGCGCGTTGCAGGATATTGCCTACGGCTGCCAGCGTTATTTGGGCAGCTTGAAACATATGCTTGCGCAGATGCTGAAAAAGCCGATTGACAATCCTCAGCTCGAAAGCCTGCTTTTGGCGGCGATGTACCAACTGCATTACACGCGCAACGCGCCCCATGCGGTGGTCAACGAGGCGGTCGAGAGCATCGCGAAAATCGGGCGCGGACAGTTCCGCTCGTTTGCCAACGCGATTTTACGGCGTTTTTTGCGCGAGCGTCAGAAGCTGGAGGCTTCGTGCAAAAAAGACGATGTGGCGAAACACAACCTGCCGCTGTGGTGGGTGGCATACCTGAAAAACCATTATCCGAAACACTGGCACAACATCACCACCGCGCTGCAATCGCATCCGCCGATGACGCTGCGGGTCAACCGCCGCCACGGCAATGCTGAATCGTATTTGGAAAAGCTGGCGGCAGAAGGTATTGCGGCTAAGGCGTTGGACGAATATGCGGTTACGCTGGACGAGGCAGTTCCCGTCAACCGGCTGCCCGGTTTTGCCGAAGGGCTGGTGTCGGTGCAGGATTTCGGCGCACAGCAGGCGGCGTATCTGTTAAACCCTAAAGACGGCGAACGGATTTTGGATGCCTGCGCCGCACCGGGCGGGAAAACAGGGCATATGTTGGAACTAGCGGATTGTCATGTTACCGCTTTGGACATAGACGAAGGTCGTCTGAAAAGAGTGAAGGACAATATTGACCGTTTGGGGTTTCAGACGACCGCTCTGACTTGCGCCGATGCGCAGGACTTGGCGGCGTGGTATGATGGAAAGCCTTTCGACGCGATCCTTGCCGACGTGCCGTGTACCGCTTCGGGTGTGGCGCGGCGCAATCCAGACGTGAAATGGCTGCGCCGCCCGACCGATGCCGCCAAAACCGCCCGTCAGCAGGAGGCATTGCTGGACGCGCTTTGGCAAACCCTGACGAAAAACGGCAGAATGCTGCTTGCCACCTGCTCGGTGTTCGTCGAAGAAAACGACGTTCAGTTGCAAAAATTCCTCAACCGCCACGCCGATTCCGAGCTGATCGAATCGCGTGTGCTTTTACCGAACAAACATCAAGATGGCTTTTATTACGCGCTTATCAAAAAGCAGTAAACGGCTGTTTGGAACGCTATTGCTTGCCCTGTCGCTGAATGCGGCGGCGGAGGGCATCAGCGTGATCCGCTCCGAGGCGAAGCTGACCGAAACCGGACAGCTTTCCGTCAGCAGCCGTTTCCGCACCGATTTGCCCGACCAGCTCAAACAGGCGCTCCGGCAGGGTGTGCCGTTGAATTTCACTTTGAGCTGGCAGCTTTCTGCGCCTTCCATGCCGTCTTACCGCTTCAAGTTTGACCAGCTGCTCAACAGCGACAATACCATCCACTACAAACTTTCCTTCCATCCGCTGACCAACCGCTACCGCATAACCGTCGGCACGTTTTCTACCGAATACGATACGCTCGATACCGCCTTGCGCGGCGTAGGGGCGGTCGCCAACTGGAAAGTGCTGTCCAAAGGCGCGTTAAGCGGTGTCGCAGCGAAAGACACGCAAGCCGAAATCCGCCTGCTGCTCTCGACGGCGAAGCTGCCCAGACCCTTCCAAATCAACGCATTGACTTCTAAAAACTGGCACTTGGATTCCGGCTGGAAGTCTCTCACCATCTCTCAGGAGTAAACCATGCGCCGCTTTCTCCTGATTGCCGTGTTGGCGGCGGTGGGACTGCTTTACGGACTGACCATAGCAACGGGCAGCACCAGCCCGCTGGCGGAATATTTCTGGTGGATTATCGCCCTGTGTGCGCTGCTGATGCTGGTGTTGGCATCGGTTTTGACGCGCTACGTCCTGCTCCTTATGCGCGACAAAAGCAAGGGCGTGTTCGGTTCGCAGATTGCGCGGCGGCTGTCGGGGATGTTTACGTTGGTGGCGGTATTGCCGGGCATGTTCCTCTTCGGCATTTCCGCGCAGTTCATCAACGGCACGATTAATTCATGGTTCGGCAACGATACCCACGAAGCCCTCGAACGCAGTCTGAACTTGAGTAAATCTGCGCTGAATCTGGCAGTGGATAACGCCGTCAGCAATGCCACACCGGTGCAAATTGACTTGATCAGCACCGCGTCTGTGGACGGCGATTTGGGCAAAGCCCTGACAAATGCCGCTAAATCGGGCGGCTTTACCCAGCTTTCGCTATACGACGTCAAAACCCATAAAACCGAGAAAAGTGTCAATCCGCTGAAACTAAACCAGCCCGAACTCGACAAAGAAGGATGGGATACGCTGGAGCAGACCGGCTCGATACGCAGTTTGGAAAACATAGAAAATGTCTTGTACGCGCAAGGCTGGATGCTGATCGGCGCGCACAACGGACGCGATTACGCCTTGTTTTTCCGTCAGCCCATCCCGCAGGATGTGGCGCAAGATGCAACGCTGATCGAAGCGGCGCGGGCGAAATACGCCGAATTGAGCTACACCAAACAAGGCCTGCAAACCTTCTTCTTGGCGACTTTGCTGGTTGCCGCGCTGTTGGCGATTTTCCTTGCCTTGGTGATGGCGCTGTATTTCGCCCGCCGCTTCGTCGAGCCGGTGTTGTCGTTGGCGGAAGGCGCAAGGGCGGTGGCGCAGGGCGATTTCAGCCAGAAACGCCCCGTGTTCCGTAACGACGAATTCGGCAGGTTGACCCAGTTGTTCAACCACATGACCGAACAGCTTGCCATTGCCAAAGAAGCCGACGAACACAACCGCCTGCGTGAAGAAGCAGCGCGCCACTATCTCGAATGCGTGTTGGAAAGTTTGACCACGGGCGTGATTACTTTGGATGCCGAAGGTCGTCTGAAAACCTTCAACAAAGCCGCCGAACGGATTTTGGGCATTGAATTGGTACCGCTTTGGGGCAGCAACTGGCACGATTGGCGCGGACAATCGCCGCAGCAGACTCTGCTTGCCGAAGTGTTCGCCGCCATTGAAGAAACTGCCGATGCCGCCAAGCCCGTCCAAGTCGAATACGCCGCCCCCGACGATGCGCGGATTCTCTTGGGTAAAGCCACCGTCCTGCCCGACGACAACGACAACGGCGTGGTGATGGTGATTGACGATATTACCGTCCTCATCCGCGCTCAAAAAGAAGCCGCGTGGGGCGAAGTGGCGAAACGGTTGGCGCATGAAATCCGCAATCCGCTCACACCCATCCAACTTTCCGCCGAGAGATTGGCATGGAAATTGCATGATAAATTGGACGAACAACACGCCCAAATCCTCAGCCGTTCGACCGACACCATCGTCAAACAGGTGGCGGCATTAAAAGAGATGGTCGAAGCCTTCCGCAATTACGCCCGAGCCCCGTCGCTGAATTTTGAAAAACACGATTTGAACCGCTTGGTCGAAGAAGTGTTGCTGCTGTACGAGGGCGGAGCGTGCCGCTTTGTTCCGAACTTGTCCAACAGGCCGCAGCCGATTTCCGCCGATACCACCGCCATGCGGCAGGTGTTGCACAATATTTTCAAAAATGCGGCAGAGGCGGCGGAAGAGGCGGAAGTCCCTCAAGTGAATGTCAGCGTCGGCGAAGATAACGACGGACAGGTTTTATTGACTGTGTGTAACAACGGCAAAGGTTTCAGCAAGGAAATGCTGCATAATGCCTTCGAGCCGTATGTAACCGACAAGCCGACAGGTACGGGACTGGGATTGCCCGTTGTGAAGAAAATCATCGAAGAGCACGGCGGCCGCATCAGCCTGAGTAATCAGAACGAAGGCGGTGCGTGTGTGAAAATAGCCTTACCCCGATTGGTAGAAACTTATGCGTAGCAGTGATATTTTAATTGTAGATGACGAAGTAGGTATCCGTGATTTGCTCTCGGAAATCCTACAAGACGAAGGTTATTCCGTGGCTTTGGCGGAAAACGCCGAAGAGGCGCGCCAACTGCGCCACCAGACCCGTCCCGCCATGGTGTTGTTGGACATCTGGATGCCCGACTGCGACGGGATTACCCTGCTCAAAGAGTGGGCGAAAAACGGACAGCTCAACATGCCCGTTGTGATGATGAGCGGACACGCCAGCATCGACACTGCCGTCGAAGCCACTAAAATCGGCGCACTTGATTTTCTGGAAAAACCGATTGCCCTGCAAAAACTGCTCTCTACCGTCGACCGCGCCCTCAAACACGGCGAAATGCAGATGGCGGCGGGCTTGTCCTTCGACAAACTCGGCAACAGCCCCGCTATTCAAGAATTCAAGCAACAGCTTGAGCCTGCCGTGAAAAAAAGCGGCCCCGTGCTGCTCAGCGGCGAAACCGGTTCGCCGTTTGAAATCGTTGCCCGCTATTTCCACAAAAGCGGTACGCCTTGGGTCGGACTCAGTCGCGTCGAACTCATTGCCGACGCGCCTTTGGAGTTGCTGCAAAAAGCATCGGGCGGCACGCTTTATCTGGGCGATGCTGCGCAATACAGCAAAAACATCCAAAACGGCATCAGCTTCATCCTCGGCAAGGCAGACCGTTACAACGTGCGCGTTATCGTCGCCGGCAGCCACGCCGCCGATGAAAGCCCGGCAGACGCCATCGCCGATGCCAAGTTGTCCGAACTGCTCTCCGGCAACGTTATCAGCATCCCGCCTTTGCGCAGCCAATCCGAAGACATCGCTTTCTTGGTCAACCAGGTCATGACCGAATTGGCGGACAGCGAAAAAATCCAGCCCGTCAAATTCAGCAACGGCTCGCTGACCGTCCTGTGTCAATACAATTGGCCGGGCAATTTCGACCAACTCCGCAGCGTCGTGAAAAACCTGATGCTGGAAGCAGACGGACAAGAAGTCCACGAGCAGGCGGTCGTTGCCGCATTGGGGCAAAAGCGGACGACAGTCGCCACCGAAATCGTCGGCGGTTTCAACTTTAATATGCCTTTGCGCGAACTGCGTGAAGAGTTGGAACGCCGCTATTTCGAATACCATATCGCCCAAGAAGGGCAAAACATGAGCCGCGTCGCCCAAAAAGTCGGCTTGGAGCGCACGCACCTCTACCGCAAACTCAAACAATTAGGCATCAGCGTTTCCCGCCGCAGCGCAGCTGAAAAAGCAGAAGAGTAGGGCGGTAGTAGGATAAAAGGTCGTCTGAAAGCATACGGCACGCCGCAGTATGTTTTCAGACGACCTTGTTTGCCATTTGAGTGAGTCATTCCTTTTCTAGCGTAGGCGGGGGAAGGAATGACGGCTGAGAACTGCAACCATTCAAATAACGGACATTTCTACCGTATCGTGTAAAATATAAAAATATTACAAAAGTTACTAACGGGCTGCCGACTGTTCGGCAGCATCCGTATCATGGCGAGCGGGCATGAGACCGGAATCATACACGGGAACGCCGTATCGGTTTAAAGTTCGCCGACTTTATCTTTAAATACTGACATTTATTCGTTTTCAGACGACCTCCCGATAAAAGGTCGTCTGAAAACAACAAGGGGACACTTTTGATGACGGAAAACGACCGCCTTGCCTGGCTGCAACTGGCGTTTACGCCTTATGTCGGCGCAGAGGGTTTCTTGCTCCTGCTGCAACGTTTCGGCAGCGCGAAAGCCGCGCTGGACGCTCCGGCGGAGCAAATCGCCACGATAGTGCGCCACAAGCAGGCAGCCGAATCTTGGCGCAACGCGGAAAAACGGGCGTTGGCGCAAAAGGCGGCGGAAGCGGCGTTGCAATGGGAAACGCAGGACGGCTGCCGTCTGTTGTTGCTGCAAGATGGTGACTTTCCTGAAATGCTGACGCAGGGCATTACCGCGCCGCCGGTTTTGTTCTTGCGCGGTAACGTGCAACTGCTGCACAAACCTTCCGCCGCCATCGTCGGCAGCCGCCATGCCACGCCGCAGGCGATGCGGATTGCCAAAGATTTCGGCAGGGCGTTGAGTGAAAAGGATATTCCCGTCGTGTCGGGTATGGCTTCGGGTATCGACACCGCCGCCCACCAAGGCGCGTTGCAGGCGGGCGGCGGCACCATCGCCGTCTGGGGAACGGGCATAGACCGCATTTATCCACCCTCCAATAAAAAACTTGCCTATGAAATTGCCGAAAAAGGGTTGATTGTCAGCGAGTTCCCTTTGGATACGCGCCCGTTTGCGGGCAACTTCCCGCGCCGCAACCGCCTGATTGCCGCGTTGTCGCAGGTTACGCTGGTGGTTGAGGCAGCATTGGAATCCGGTTCTCTGATTACCGCCAAACTGGCGGCGGAGATGGGGCGTGAGGTGATGGCGGTGCCCGGTTCGATAGACAATCCGCACAGCAAAGGCTGTCATAAGCTGATCAAAGACGGCGCGAAATTGGTGGAATGTTTGGACGACATCCTTCACGAATGTCCGGGGCTATTGCAAAATGCGGCAGTTCCATCATATTCTATAAATAAGAAAAACAAAAAAACGGAAAAACGCACTGCCGTCAGAGAGACGTCGTCTGAATCTGTTTTGCCGTTTTCAGACGACCTTGATATTCGGAAACAGCCGGCGCAAGCCCATACGGCTGCCGCGCCGACAGCGGAAGACGAACTGCTGAACGCCATGGGTTACGACCCCGTTCATCCCGATATATTGGCGCAGCAAACCGCATGGGCGGCGGCAGACGTTTACGCCCGACTGCTGGAATACGAACTCGACGGCATCGTCGCCGCCTTGCCGGGCGGACGCTATCAGCGCATAAAAGCATAATTGATTCATTCATTAAGGAACCAGCATGACAGAAGTCATCGCCTATCTCATCGAACACTTCCAAGATTTCGACAACTGCCCGCCGCCGGAGGATTTGGGCCGCCTGTTGGAAGATGCGGGTTTTGACGTTACGGAAATCGGCAATACGCTGATGATGATGGAAGTGTTGTTCAACACGTCCGAATTCTCCGCTGCGCCGTTCGACAGCCATGCCCTACGCGTGTATTGCAACGAGGAAGTGGAAAACCTGCCGCAGGAAGTCATGGGGCTGATGCAGTATCTGGTTGCCGAACGCGCCATCACTTACGAGCAGCGCGAAATCGTCATCCACGCCCTGATGCACATCCCGCCCGAAGAAATCACACTCGATACGGCGAAAGTGCTGGTGTTGCTCTTGTTGTGGGCGCACAAAAGCGAATTGCCCGTCTTAATCGGCGATGACCTGATGGGCGCGCTCAACGGCAAAGCGACCATGCATTAAACCTTTTCAGACGACCTTTTGACGCAGCTTGTTCAGAAAGGTCGTCTGAAACGCATCATCCAATACATTAAAAGAGAACAAACAATGGCGAAAAACCTCTTAATCGTCGAATCACCGTCCAAAGCCAAAACCCTGAAAAAATACCTTGGCGGCGATTTCGAAATTCTGGCCTCCTACGGCCACGTCCGCGACCTCGTCCCCAAAAACGGTGCCGTCGATCCCGAACACGACTTCGCCATGAAATACGAGCTGATCAAACGCAACGCCAAACACGTCGATGCGATCGTCGCCGGAGCCAAAGAAGCCGAAAACATCTACCTCGCAACCGACCCGGATAGGGAAGGCGAAG
>ERZ772978.306-NODE-306-length-19716-cov-26.3533_pt1 | contig 19716 bp, 11 predicted proteins | sample MGYA00511675_ERZ772978 | MGnify/ENA primary metagenome ERZ772978 (study PRJEB29015, sample SAMEA2738092) | human oral metagenome | biome: human oral; feature: human-associated habitat; material: saliva | place: China | collected 2156 ... | reverse complement strand
AACCCTTAACTTTTAATGCGGCTCACTTGTCTTGTTCCTTCGAATCAGATTAGTGGTCATTTCGTTAGTTTTATTTAATGAAAAAAATTTTGGTATTGAACATATACTGCACTTTAGGATTTTACCTTTGCAGCAACCTCACGAAACAGTCTTCTCCCCAGTAGGCTGTTTCCATAGGGGGACGATGCGAATGCCACCCGACGACTTCTCCTACTGACCTACACTGCGTCACGAATATATAAAGGTGGTAGATGATTAAAACCATTATTCTATAACAAAAAACACTAAGAACAATGATGAAGAAAGTTAATATAGTAATGAAAGCTGCCCACCTCTGGACTCAAGAGGAGGAAGACCGACTGACGACAAGGATTGTTGATAACTTTTGTGACTTAATCAATAGAAGCGAGGAGGAAGGATTGTATTGGACTGGCTTGAAGTGTGACCTCATCGACTTGGCTCACATGGTTTGGGAAACAGGACGACTAATGGATAAATGCGGTAGGCCAATGGACTTCCAAACCATCGTACATCATATCTGTAGGGTGCTTCATGTGCGCGAACCGTGTAATCCCTCATCGGTCATCTCCTCTGTGCGCGCTCGAAAGAATGTAAGAGTCGGTCCGCTCCGCGAACGCTACTTGCAACTGATTAGTAAGGCGAATATACAGGACCCGATGAGGTTGGAGATAAGGAAAAAATAAGAAGCCCCACCCCTTCCCTCCCCGAAGGGGGAGGGGGAAAAGCCCCACCCCCTTGCCCCTCCCCCATAGGGAGGGGAGTAATCAGCGAGATACCCCTATTAGTTAGGGAGAACTTTTAGTCATTCTTTAGCAAATTGTTGCCAGCACTCCCCCTCTCCTTTCGGAGAGGGGGCTGGGGGGTGAGGCTTTTGTGTGGGTTAGCCTTTTACATGCCCTGTTCTCTTCAATACGCCCCATGTCTGCAGCTCACCCTTTATCGCCTTGAGGTAACTCTTAAAGAGGACATAATACATTATCCACCGATAGAAGAATCGTTGAGGGATGACCCACAGAAGTACCCACAGACGCTCGCCCTCGAAGATATAAGCCATGATTGACACACTGGCGTCAATGATAAGGAAGATGAGATAATAAAGGAATACCTGTAGAGCATTGCCGGTAAAGAGTCCGATGAGCATCATTACGTCGGCTAATGGGGAGAAGGTAGGGATGATATACTGGAAGATAAGCATATTAGGCATAGCCCAGAGTCCAAAGCCTTTCTTAGAAGGTGCAAAGAGTGAGGAACGATGCTTCCAGAAGGCTTGCATCACACCAAAGCACCAACGGATACGCTGCTTCACAAACTGACGGAGTGTCTCTGGCGCTTCGGTAAGTGCCACAGCATAGTTCTCGTTCTCGATGATGTATCCATGCTCGTTGATACTCATCGTCAGGTCGCAGTCTTCTGCTAAGGTATCGGTTGTAAATCCTCCTACCTCTTCAATAACTTCCTTTCGGAAAGCGCCGATAGCTCCAGGCACAACGGTGACAGCATTGATATTAGAGTACGCCATACGGTCGAAGTTCTGACTACTCGTATATTCAATCGCCTGCCAGTAGGTAAGCATATTCCGTTGATTACCCACCTTCACATTACCAGCCACCGCACCGACACGCTTCTCTATGTCAGCGATGAAGTGTTTCATCAATCTACTTACCGCATCATTCTTCAACTGGGTGTCGGCATCAATACAAACGACATACTCCGAACGGCAGGCAGCAATACCATAGTTGAGGGCTGAAGCCTTTCCACCATTCTTCTTAGCAAGCACCGTAACCGTATCATCATTGTCGAATGCCTCATGTACACGTTCGAGTGTATGGTCCTTACTACCATCATCAACGAAGTAGATATGCAGGTTAGGATAGTCTTGTTGCTTAAGCGTAGTGATGGTACGGACGATGTTTACTTCCTCGTTATAACCCGGTACGATGATAGAAACTGTTGGTGCTGTGGCAGCATCAATAGGAGCATAATTGCGTCGGTTCTCTGCCCGCTTCTCTCTTATCATCAGCACATACATAAATATCAGGCGCATCATTCCCAAGGCAAGGAAGACAAGGAAAAGAGCTGTGAGGAAGTCTGAGACATGATAGATCATCTCTGCTAACCAAAGGTTGGTCTGCATCGCATAGTATGCCTTACCTTTATTAATCTCTGGCATCAGTGTTTGCTTGTTCATACCTAAGTATTGTTCGAGGGAGATAAACTGATAACCCTCATGCTGCAAGGTCTCTATGATACGTGGGAGCGCATCAAGGGTAGGCTTTCGAGAACTACCACCCGCATCGTGCAACAAGATGATATGTCCGTCTTCATGGTGTACACCATCCATAACACGCTGATAGATCTGGTCGGCTGTAACGTTAGGCTGCCAGTCGTTAGGGTCGATAGACTCTCCCACAAAGAGGTAATTCCTACGACTTGCCACAATCATTGGCCATATCTCTTCATGTTCCGTTGGGTCGGCATCAGCATTATAAGGCGCACGGAAGAGGATAGTACTATGTCCTGTCACACTCTCTATCAACATTCTTGTCAACTTCAACTCTGCATAAGAGCGGCGGTCGGAGTTCTCAATCATGTTATGGTGGGTGAAGGTGTGGTTACCAATGGTGTGGCCATCCTCATAGACTTGCTTTACCAATGGCAGATTCTTCTCCATCTGCAGTCCCACCATGAAGAACGCTGCAGGGACATTATACTTCTTCAGCGTACTTAATACGGTAGGAGTCCAACGGCTGTCTGGTCCGTCATCGAAGGTAATAACAAGCTGCTTATCCTTACATTCACCTAATCGTTGGATGGTATAAGTAGAAGGCAGGGTGCGATAATACTCTTCCGAGATAAGGCGATTGTCCTTATCTATCCTTATCGAGATGTCTCCAGGGTGAGGTTCTGTTGTCACTTCGAGCACTTCACCAGAGCCAACAAAGTTGACATCATCGGTGCCGTTGAGTTGCATCAGCTTCGCAACAGACATCCTTGCCACACTCTCCCATGACATATCTTTGCCATAGAAACGCCATATACGCTTGTCTTCAGTTCCCAAACGCCATAAGCCAAAGCCTGCAAGATGATATTCTGCACCAAAACGCATGATGTTAAACGTGGTGGCAGCATCGGTGAAGAACACTTGATGAACCTTTTTATCGTCGGTATTCTGATAAGAGAAGTTCACGTTATAGGTGTCATCATCGAACTTTACCTTTGCATCTGCATCTTGTGCAATAGCCATTGTCTGGTCGAATGACACGGTCGTACCGCCTTCTCCGTTTGCCCAATCATATCCATAGGTAGCCATACCGAGGACTATCTTATCATTCGGAACATTCTTTGCAGCCCAGTCGGTAGCCTTTTCTACCCATCGCTGCGAACTAACCGCTCCTGGTTGACTCTCAATGCTATGTTCATCATAAGCCATGAGGAAGAGATAATCATTATACTTCGCCAGCTCCTGCATGTTATAATCCTCATTGAAAGGGGCTACGGCTTGTGTTACATAAAGCCCATTCGCATGGAAAACACGTGAGAAGTCTTTGAGCAATTCGACAAGAAGGTCGTTGTCTTGAATATTAAGTTCCTCTAAGTCGAGGTTGATTCCTGCAAATCCATAGTGCCGACACGTCCCAACCATCTCGTTGATGAGTGCCATACGCTTCTTCGTATCACGCATGATACGCCCTATCGCCTCTGGCTGGAAGTCGGAGTTGTAGTTATTGGTGAGCATAGGAAGAACCGGAATACCTGTTCGACGCATCAACCGCAGTGCTTGCTTATCAATCCGATACTCCACCTTGTCGGTCTTAGGATTGATAAAAAACCACTCTGGCAGAACCATATTCAAATGCTTGATATTGTTCTTCAGGGAGATATAAGCATGCTTATCCCAGTTTACATACCATGCCGAACGCACACCTATTCGTGGATCGTCCCACTCACGGAAGTATTTCTGTGTCAGACTATCTGCCTTTCCAATAAATCGTTGCTTCTTAATCGTAGCCTTCGCATAGTTATTGTGCATCTTCTTCTCCTTGAAGAAGTCGCGGAACGACTTATAAAGCTTTGCCGTCTTGTTATCCTTGGTATAAGGTGATGACGCTGTTACTGCATTCCGATAATCGTGACGGAAAGGCATCTGAGGACTTCCTTCCAAGGCAAACATTGCCAAGAAAACGATTCCTAACAATGAGAGAATCGTAAGAATGACGCGTAAGGTCCACTTAAAATAACTCCAGCGCTGACGGGAGTCTGTCTGAAAAACTTGCTTGCTCATTGTTTCTTTTCTATTAAATGAAAGCAATAATTATTATCTATAGACATCCTTCTATAGATGATTTCTGTATCTCTAATTCTTTTTTCGGGCTTTTGTCCCACTATCTTATTCCTTAGATATAAACGTGGGAAGTGGGTTGTTACTTCCTATCATAATAAGCGGATGACTTCTTTCACCTATAAGAATATAAAGGTTCTACGCATAAAGTGACAATCCGTCGATTGTATCTAAGAACAAAAAATGTTATCCTTCTCAATCCTACTTCCTGTATTTTAAGCTGTTTTTGTTTCCTACATAGAATATTCTTTTGCGCAAGGGAACGCACTGTAGTACTGCTCTTCAAAACGATTATGCTCCGCTTCACAGCCTGCAAGTACTCTCCAATCTGTCATAACAAAGTCCTAATACCTTTCAGGAAGATGGAAAGGGCAAAAGGATTTCCCTATTACAAGTGCAAAAGTACAATATTTCTTATAAAGACAAACATATTTATATGAAAATAATAAGCCACTTCCGAAATATGGAGTGATAAACTAAACGTCTTATATAATAGGCACACGGAGTCACGGAGGGGACGGAGCTAAACACAATGTCACGAAGGTGCCGACGGCACAAAAGAGCTACGGAGGTGTAGCGTACAAATTCTTGATAACTATTTTGGGGTAAACGCTTTGTGTATAAATTGCTAATAGAAATGGCAAACAAGCTCCGTCGCTCTATGCACCGACGGTGCCTCCGTGACTTACATTACTTTATTTTAATAATCCTCCGTTCCCTCCTTTTTCTCCGTGTGACATTGCTTCAAACCCTAAACACAAGTGGCAAACCTTATCACTCCAAAAACCTGAAGACCCAAAATAATAAGCCACTTCCGAAATATGAAGTGTGCAACTAAACGTCTTATATAATCCTCCGTTCCCTCCGTTACTCCGTGTGACATTTCGTTAAAGCCCTAAACTTAGGCGTTTCCTTATCATTTCAAAAGTGTGAAGAACCAATAATCAGCTTCCACTAACAAAGCCTCCTCGCATTTGCTTGCCTATCGCTCCGCCCGACTCTATTCACAAAAACAATAGGATTCTTGCGGTTTTCAAGCACATTCCGTTAAGAAAACATACCTCAAAAAGTCAACTTTACACTAATCATCGCATTTGATATATATCAAGAAACAACCGATAGAATGATATTTTTCATCGTTTAATTTTGATAATCTGAATATTATTCATACCTTTGCATTGTAATTCAAGAGAAACATATCTGATTACAAGGTTTTAGACTTTACAGGTATTGAAGATTGCTCAGGATTATTTTTGAAAAAGAAGATTTGTTTAGGTTAGTAATAGATTTAGGTTTTTAGTTATATTTTAGGTAAAGATTGTAGAAATATTATCGTCGTGAGACGGTGGTTATTCGGAGATAACGGAAGAGCAATTGCTCTGCCGTTTCTTTTTTTATATACCCCAACTATAATTCAGAATTCACAATTCACAATTCATAATTATGATTACTATTTTAATTCACAATTCACAATTCACAATTCATAATTATGATTACTACTGTCAACTGAAGTTTATCGCTACATGCAACTTGTAAACTCGTAAACTTGTCAACTCGTCAACTACCCATATCATAAAGTTCAAAGTTCAAATATCAAAGTTCAAAGTTTTTCAAAGCTAATACATGCTTTTTTAGCCTCTAAAAGACGCCTAATTGACTTGCAATAGATGCCCTTTTGGCGTCTTATTAACGCCCTTTTGAAACACAATTAAGCACCTATTCCTGCACTACATCATAATGAATTGATTTACTGCCGTTTACAAACTGGGACTTTACACGTGTTTTTCCCTTTGTTTATAGGTCTTTCACCCGATTTTATGTCATATTTTTTCAAACCATTATCCACGCAAACTTTAACCGACTACGAATTCCCCTAATTATGTAAATGCTTATAGCAAAGTTCTTCGTTTCATACGTAATCGGGAGAAATCATAAAGTTCAAAGTTCAATACTCAAAGTTCAAAGATAATTGTTCAAAGGTAATTGTTCAAAGAAACAAATCATAAAGTTCAAAGTTCAATGCTCAAAGTTCAAAGGTAATTGTTCAAAGGATAAAAAAAGGAACACTCTCTCGAGTATTCCTTTTGTGATTCCGACAGGATTCAAACCTGTAACCTCTTGATCCGTAGTCAAGTGCTCTATTCAGTTGAGCTACGGAACCATTATTATGGTCGCACAGATAATGATTTAGTTATCATTTCTGAATTGCGAGTGCAAAGGTATTGCTTTTTATCCGTTCCACCAAATGTTTAGCAATCTTTTTTATTATTTTTTTTCGTCTTCATCGTGTAAAGTGGGGAGCGAGATGTGATAACCCACTGCAATAAAACGAATTAAACAGATTGCAAGGAATGTCACAATAACTGTTATCGGAAGTGGTAGTCCGAGCGAGAAGAGTGCCCAATAGATGAGTCCGCCACCCACACTTGCCACGGCGTAGATCTCTTTGTGGAAGATTACGGGGATATTGTTCAGCAATACGTCACGGATAACACCACCTGCCACACCAGTGATACAACCCATGATGACGGCTACCCAGAAGGGATGTCCTAATGCGATTGTCTTCTGAATACCCGCAATAGTAAAGAGTGCCAAGCCGAGTGTATCGAAGACGAACCACGCATTGCTAAGGCGTTGAATCCACCTACGCGACAAGATGACGAGGAAGAGCGCCAGACCTGTACAAAGAACATACATGATGTTTGCCATCCAGAACGGTCGTACGCCTAACATAGTGTCACGAATCGTACCGCCACCAATAGCGACGGCAAAGCCACAGACATAACCTCCGAACCAGTCGAAGTGTTTCTGTGCGGCATGGCGGATGCCCGATATGGCAAACGCAAACGTTCCGAGAAACTCCAGTATCACCTGAAGCGTACGGACAAGATGTGGATCAGTGTAGATCATATTTGAATAAAAAAGGAAGCCCCACCCCGACCCTCCCCGAAAGGGGAGGGAGAAAGCCTCCCCCAACCCCTCCGAAGGGAGGGGAGTGCAGATAGCTAAATGTCGCCCCAGCCCCTCCGAACCAACGGTCACTGACCGAAGGGAAGTAATGGGAGGGGAGTGCAGATAGCTATGGGTGGTACTCTAAGTTGATGCAGCTAACGAGCATAGCTTACATAGAGGGGTAAGTAATTATAATATGTAAATCAAATTTCTTTATTACTCCACAATGAGAAGATAGTCTTATTAGACCACGATAAGAAGATAGTCTTATTACTCTACCAAGAACATACAGCGAACCTTATCCTATTTGCCTCCCTCCCCTTTCGGGGAGGGTCGGGGTGGGGCTTTAGGGTCGGGGCTTTGGGCTTCTTCTTACACCACGTTCTGTGGTTCCCCTGCTATAAACTTCTTAATATTCTCAACGCAGATAGCCATTAGGCGCTCACGTGCCTCACGTGTTGCCCACGCAATATGTGGAGTGATGAAGGCATTAGGCTGACGGAAGAGTGGATTGTCTGCACGCGGTGGCTCCTCGGTCATTACGTCGGCACAATAAGCACCGAGCTGACCACTCTCAAGGGCATCGGCAACAGCCTGATCATCGACGAGTCCGCCACGTCCGGTATTGATAAGGATGGCACCACGACGTACGCCCTTCAGCGTCTCTGCATTGATCATACGCGTGTTCTCCGCCGTCAAAGGGCAGTGCAAGGTGATAACGTCAGACGTACTGAGCAAGCCTTCAAGGGTTGTCTTACGAATACACTCTGGTAGGTCGCTACTGTTCTTACTGGTGCAAGCTGAGATATCCATACCCAGAGCATGTGCTATCATTGCCACCTTCTGACCGATGTTGCCCAAGCCAACGATACCGAGTGTCTTACCAGCGAGTTCCATGAGTGGTGTGTCCCAGTAGCAGAAGTCCTGCTGCTTGCTCCACTCGCCACGGCGTACAGCCTCAGCATAATGGTCGACATGTGTGGTTGCGTTCAAGAGGAGGGCGAAGACATGCTGTGCAACGCTATCCGTACTATATGCAGGGATGTTGCATACGACGATGCCACGCTCGCGTGCAGCCTCAACATCGATATTGTTATATCCTGTTGCTAACTCACCGATATACTTCAATTGTGGCAATTGGTCGAGTACTTCACGGGTGATATTTATCTTATTGATAAGAATACCGTCCGCATCCTTAGCTCGCTCAATAACTTGTTCCTGACTTGTGCGCTCATAGATAACGCACTCTGCTATTTCCTTTATTGGTTCCCATGAAAGGTCACCAGGGTTGACTGCATGGCAGTCGAGAATTACTATTTTCATGTTTGTTGGGTGTTAGAACCTCTCCCCCAACCCCTCCCCAAAAGGGAGGGGAGTGCCTAACGGGGTACAGTTTGGTTGGGTTTGAGGCACAATTTGGTTGGGTTTGGGGTATAATTTGGTTGGGTTTGGGGTATAATTTGGTAGCTTTCGCTACATATTATTACTATCATAAGAGGAAACATTGGGAGATAACACTCCGTTAGGTGCTCCCCTCCTTTGGAGGGGCTGGGGGAGGTACCAACTCATCCGGCATATACTGTTGCTCGACATAATGTCCCGGATAATCGTGTGGATACTTATATCCATCGCTATAACCGAGGTCCTTCATTAGTTTTGTCGGTGCATTGCGAAGGTGGAGGGGAACAGGGAGGTTGCCTGTCTGGCGCACTAACTCTATCGCTTTATTGATGCCTACGTATGCAGAGTTATCTTTCTTCGACCGAGCTAAATAGACTACCGCCTCTGCCAATGGGATTCTACCTTCGGGCCAACCAATCTTCGTCACAGCGTCAAAGGCTGCATTCGCTAACAATAGGGCGTTAGGATTGGCGAGTCCGATATCTTCTGCCGCACTGATTACGACACGACGCGCAATAAACTTTGGGTCTTCGCCACCTTCTATCATGCGTGCCATCCAGTAGAGTGCCGCATCGGGGTCGGAGCCACGAATCGACTTGATGAATGCCGAGATAATATCATAGTGCATCTCGCCATCCTTGTCATACGCCAACGGATTCTCTTGCAGTCGTTCCTCCACCATCTTATCGGTTATCACAACATCATCTCCCGACTCAGCTGCGATGATTAAGTCGAGAAAATTCAGTAGCTTACGTGCATCACCCCCACTGTAACGCAGGAGCGCCCCCGTCTCACGCAGTTCGATACTACGCTTCTTCAGTTCCACATCCTCCGTAATGGCTCGATGCAACAGCTTCAGCAAATCGTCTTTCTCCAACGACTTCAGCGTATAGAGTTGACAACGAGAGAGCAACGGACGAATCACTTCGAACGATGGGTTCTCTGTTGTTGCACCAATAAGCGTCACCGTTCCCTTCTCTACCGCACCCAAGAGCGAATCTTGCTGCGATTTTGAGAAACGATGGATTTCGTCGATAAAGAGAATCGGTGAAGCGGAATTAAAGAAACGACCGCTCTGTGCTCTTTCGATAACGTCGCGCACATCCTTCACACCACTCGTCACGGCAGAAAGCGTATAGAACGGTGTCTCTAAGCGATTAGCGATAATCTGTGCTAACGTAGTCTTGCCCACGCCCGGTGGTCCCCAAAGGATAAACGACGCAATGCGCCCCGAATCGATCATACGTCGGAGCACAGCCCCCTCACCAACGAGGTGTTCCTGTCCGATATAATCGTCGAGCGTGCGTGGTCGCAATCGTTCTGCCAATGGTTCCATATCTCTTCCTCTTTTTATTATTGTTACAAAAGTACTGAATTTATCTCATAATAACAAAGAATGAAAGAAAGTTCTTCTGAAATATGGAGCGATAAAATAAGCCTACTACACGATAATTAACATTACAAAAATACAAGCCATAAGTTTGTATTTTGATAACACTACTGCTTTAATGTCTTTCTTAAACCCAAATCTCTAAGTTTGCAAGATGAATTACAAACTTAGAGATTTGGGTTTAACTTTATAGATAATTTTAATAAAGAGCAAAGCAGGTTAACAAATCTGCAATTCTTAGTACAGAAGAAAAGGAATCTGTACCTTTGTACAAATAAAACCAAATGACTTTTTACAATGAAACATCCCAAATCAAAGTTATTTATTGCGGTCGTATGTTTAGTCCTTCCACTTTTGTTTGCTTCATGTTCAAAAGATGAAGAAAACGAAAACGACCCCATGCCATTTGTTCCTATCGAACATTATGATTTCACAGCTGATATCCTGCAACCTGATATTAACTATTCAATTCCTATTCAAGGAAACGACCCTGACGATTTCTTTTTAAAGGCTGTGGGCACCTACGAGGGTACACTAACCGTTTATGACCCTAAGACCAAACAGGTAATTCCTTCTGATTTTGATAATCATGTAAGTGCCAAGTTCGAATCATACTTAAATCAGTTTAGCCTGACTCCTATTCCCCATCCTTTTACATTATATGCCTTAAAGAAGGATCAATATGCTTATGTCAAACTATACAAAATAATCGAAAATAAAACTTGGTGGAAGACTGGAAAGATACACGATTACCATACAATACTCATCGGAAGAAACAAGAAGAATCCTTCAGAAGTGGCATTCGAATTGTATAACCCATATTATTTTTACTCATTTATAAGCTCTCCTCATGATAATCGTTATGACTTGAGGGAAATGTATTTTAATGTCTGTGGAACTTTCAACAATACAACGAAAGAAATGACGGTGTACATAAAGCCTGCGGGTGCCTTGTTTTATGACAGCGAGGTTCCAAACAATAATATAAAAGCCGAATTCAACGACGTTTATTTTATATGCAAATTAAAGAAGACAACATAGGATAAACTGACATCTCTTTTAACAAAAGAATAAACAATGAATAAAGAATAGATTATGGATAAAAAGAACAAATACAACCTACTCGTCGCTCTTTTCCTACTGTTAGTAGGCAGCATTGCTGTTTCATGTTCGAAAGACGATGACGCTACGACAGACAACACCTCTAATTTCGCACCTATCAGTAGAGAAGAGGCACTTAAAATACAGAAATCTTTACGTGGTAAATATAAAAGTAATGTGTATATTTACGACCCTACAACCAAGAAAAAATATTATTCCAATTCAAGGTTTGACCTCGATTCTCTAATCATAGACCATAAAAATATAAATTACTATGCCCTTTTAAATTTGTCACGCAACACGTATCTGCAGTTACACAATATTGAAAAAAATGGGATAAAGAATACTATAACAGAGATATCTACTCAACCAGACGAAAAGATTTCTTTAGGACTTGAGGGAATTCGTTTCACCAGTCGCAACCAACAAGACAGTTGCGTATATCGGTTTGAAGTATCACGAGGGGTAGTTGAATATAGAGGCCCCAGTCTCGATACAACACTCATGAGCTGTCTTATGACTTATTTTAACGGCTACGGATATTATAATATAAAAACAAGTAAGTTCAAAATTTATCTTCTTCCTTACAATTCATACATGGAACCATATTTTGATACCTTTCAAAGCCTGAGAATTCCACTCGCAGGAAATTATCTGATTTGTGAACTCACAAAGGTTCAATAAGGCGGACTGGTCCGTAAACTTTTGTTGGATAATTTCATAACCTAAAAATCAAAAGGGCGTTAATTCCACTCGAATTAACGCCCTTTTCGCTTGCTAAAGATGCCCTTTAAGAACCTTAATAACGCCCTTTAGGGACCTCAGTAAGCACCTTCAAAACTGCGATTCGATAACTACCTGATAACAAAACACTTACGAATACACTAATACCTTTTGTTTTTTGCTCTTTTTCAAGCTTTTTCTTTGATTATATTGTCAATATATTTCCTTATTTTTACTGCGTTAAATCTCACACAGAGGCACGGAGCGGACGGAGGTTTTATTTATAGACATGTAGACCACGGAGGCACCGGCGGTGCAGAGAGTAGAGGAGCATTTTCGCAAAGGAGCATCAATTCAATGTTTATTAGTAGAAATAAACGGCAAAGGAATTAACAATCTGTGTGGCATTTCTCCATCTCTCCTTGTGCCATTGGCACCTCTGTGGCTTTACTACCCACCTCCGTTTCTCCGTGTGAAAAAAAACTACGAATTACACGAATGTCACGAATGAGGGATAAGGATTCGTGTGATTCGCGTAATTCGTAGTCATTAATGATACATATCACAAAGTTCAAACCTCAAAGTTCAAAGTTCAATGTTTTAAGCGTATTGGGTCATCATACTGCACCTGCAGTTGGAGGAGTTGTTTCTTAAGGTTCTTTGTGAGCTTCTCCGTACCTGGTTTACCATAGATATTATGCATTTGGTCAGGGTCTTTCTTTAGGTCGTAAAGTTCCCAAGCATTGATATCATTGTAGAAGTGCATGAGCGAATAACGCTTCGTACGAATACCATAGTGACGGCAAACAGAGTGCTCGGCAGGGTATTCGTAGTAGTGATAGTAAAGCGACTGACGCCAGTTGGCTGGCTTCTTACCCTCAAGGAGTGGGAGGAAAGAACGGCCCTGAATGTCAGAAGGCACCTTTGCACCGGCTACATCGAGGAAGGTTGGGGCATAGTCGATGTTCTGTACCATCTCTTTGACAACCCCATGCTTACCGCCCGGATAGTAAACCAACAATGGTGTGCGGAATGACTCTTCATACATGAAACGCTTGTCGAACCATCCATGCTCGCCCATGTAGAAACCTTGATCAGAGGTGTAGACAATCATTGTGTTCTCTAAGAGACCATGCTGGCGAAGATACTCAATGACACGACCCACGTTGCGGTCGACAGAATGGATCACACGCATATAGTCGTGCATATAACGTTGATACTTCCATTCAGCGAGTGCCTTACCAGAGAGTTTGTCTTCCTTAAACTTCTTGATGATTGGGTCATAGTAGCTATCCCACTGCGCACGCTGTGAAGGTGTCATACGTTTGTAGTTGCCACGTCCCCACTGCTCGAGTCCTGTAGTGGTGTGAATCTCGTTCTCCTTATCCGCCATCTTATTGTCATAGACGAGGTCCATGTCCTTTATGATACTCATCTCCTGCTTCTGTGCAGCCAAACGACCAGCATAGTCATCATAGAAAGTCTTAGGCAACGGATAGGTCACATCGTCATAGAGGCGGAGGTCGCAGGTATCAGGATTCCACACACGGTGAGGCGCCTTGTTGTGCATCAACAAACAGAAAGGCTTGTTCTTGTCGCGTTTGTTCTCCATCCAGTCAATCGCCATGTCGGCAATGATGTTCGTCACATAGCCCGGACGGCGTATCTTCTTACCATTGCTGAGGAAGTCAGGGTTATAGTAGTCGCCCTGTCCGATAAGGATATCCCAGTAGTTGAAGCCTGTTGGCAGTGAGGTGAGGTGCCACTTACCAATCATTGCCGTCTGATAGCCCTGCTTCTGGAGCAACTTAGGGAAGGTCTGCTGACCGCCGTCAAAGGTCTTAGAGTTGTCTGTGAAGCCATTAGCATGGCTATGCTTACCCGTCAGCATACACGCACGTGACGGACCGCTGAGGGAGTTGGCAACAAAGCTCTCTTGGAACTTCACACCATTGTCAGCCAACCAGTCGATGTTAGGTGTACTGATAAAACGCTTGTCGTAAGCACTGATTGTCTGATACGAATGGTCATCGCTCATGATGAAGACGATGTTCATCGGTTTCTTCTGCGCTTGGGCAGGAACGAATGCACCCATTGCAATCGCTCCTGTCAAGCCGTATAAAACTTTATTTTGCATATATAATAAATTGGTTTATCGCAATTATTTATCCCATCCAGGGTTCTGCTTCCACAGATTGTTGGTCAGTGTGAGCATACGTGTTTCGAACGGAAGGAGGTAATCACGCTTTGGATTAAACTTCCAACCGGTCTCATAACCTGATGGATTCACTGGCAATACGTAACGTTGTGCGTCGCCAGGCTTGCCAGAGAGGTAGAGATTATTGCCTTTTGGCTTATCATAAACGAGGCTTGTGCCATACTTTGGATGATGTTCAAGGTTGCTACCAATGAACAATGCACCGTGTGCACGCTTGCCAACGATCAGCTCATCGGCTGCTGCCCAACGGAAGATATCATCCAATCGACGACCCTCACAAGCCTGCTCAATACGACGTTCACGGCGAACTGCCTGTAAATACTTATTGAGTTGGTGGAAAGGATAGTCTGCCTCGGTGTTATACTCTCTGTCGAAGTCGACTGCTGGCATACCAACTCGGTCGCGCAAAGGCTTCAGAATGGCAATAATCTGACTCTCGTTAGCGGCACCATCGAGCTCTGCCAAAGCCTCAGCATAGTTTAAGAGGATGTCAGCATAGCGATACTGAATGGCTGGTGTGCTGCCTTTTCCTTCTTGGTCAAGGCTTCCCTTATAGTCAATCTGTACGTGCTTGAGCATTGAATAGCCTGTTTCATTCTTGTTATAGCCCGACCCATTGAGTGGTGGAACAACGTAACCGCCTTGGTCTGGACGCAGAATCTGACCCGGCATACACACCGTTTGGCACAGACGTGGGTCGCGAACCGTTGGCTTTAACTCATCGCCAAAGGTTGCCTTTGCGGTCAACACGGCTGGTCCGACAAAGGGTTTACCGTCGATGGTGAGGTAGTCGTCGACCAACGATGCCGTAACACCGCTACTACCACCACCCTGATTGAGGTAACGATCAACGCTGTTACCAACGTTCACGCCGTCATAACGCTTAAACCATAACACCTCAGGGTTGGCACTAAGGTCCTCTGTCTGGAAGATAACGCGGTAGTCGTTCAGTGTGTTACCAGTCGTATAGATTCTCCAGACACCTCTATCAACAACATCCTTACAAGCCTCAACGCACTGATCTAAGTAAGACTTAATCTTCGCATCGGTAACAGTTGGGTCGAAGAAGGCGTCGTTCTTTGCCTTATGATACCTCTCCCATGTAGCCTCATAGAGTGCCACCTCGCTCTTGAAAGCACGTGCCACGTCCTTATGAACACGCATTGAAGCACTACTGTTCTGGGTGTTAAGGTTGGCAATAGCCTTATCGAGGTCGGCAAGAATACTATCAGCAATCACCGTTCGTTCCTGTTGTGGCTGGTTCATCTCCTCCTCTTGTGGTTCAAGAGGGCGATTCACCCAAGCAATTTTACCATAGTTCTTGAACAACTGGAAGTAGAACCATGCACGGAAATAATATGCTTCGCCCACACATTGCTTGTAGGCAGCGGAGTTCTTATCCTTGAAATTGAGGTTATTCAAGAAGAAGTTGACGTTGCGAATATTATAGTAATGACCGAGTTTGCCCGCATTAGCGAGGGTCAAACCACCATTCAATCGTGTGTTAACAGAGCCACTTGCCATGTTATCGCTGTTCATATCGATACCAGCAATACCACCACTACCCCATGAGTTAAAGTCTTGTCCCTTCACACCTGTCTGATAGAACTGGTCGAGATAGCTGTTCATCTCGCCCAAGGAGGTGAAAGGGTTGACCGTTGAAAGCACTCCTTCAGGAGACTTGTCTAAGTCGAAGCAACTTGTAAGTGTTGTTGCACTCAAGAGTGCTAAACATATATATTTAAGTTTCATAGTTATATTCTTTTAAGTGATTAGAGATTAACCATAAGTCCAAACGAGATGACCTTATTCATTGGATAGTTCTTACCGCCTTCGCCTGTGTAACCATTGGCAGTGAAGATAACCTCTGGGTCGAGCATCTTCTTTAGCTTTGTGAAGGTAAGGAGGTTCTCACCAGAGAAGAACACCTTCACCTGCTGGAGCTTCATCTTCTGTGTCCAAGCTTGTGGGAGGATGTAACTCAAGGTCAAGTTCTTCAAACGACAGTAAGCCGCACTCTGCAAGTATTGATCAGTAGGCTGGCTCTTTGTCTTCGCTGCATATGGACGAACACCACCTGCTGAATTGATATAAGGCTTTGGATAGTAGGCATTAGGATTGCTCTCTGACCAGTAGTCAAGATGATCTTTGAAGAGCGTTACCTGTGCGTAAGGACCTGTTCCCCAGAAGTAAACACTGTTGGTTGGGTCCCAATCACGCTTGCCTACGCCTTGGAACATGAAACTCAAGCTCAGTCCCTTCCAGCTAACCATACCGTTGATTGTGTATTGATAGCGTGGTGAGGTGTTACCGATAATGGTCATATCGCCCATATCATCGAGTTTATTCTTACCATTGTTCACATATTTGTCGTTGTTAAGATCGCGATAAGCAACGTCACCCGGTGTCCACTTCAAGGTTGAGAAGAAGGTGTTGTTATGGCTTGCATTGTAAGCATCAGCCTGCTCCTGTGTCTGCAATAAGCCATCTGTACGATAGCCCCATATCTCTCCAACGCGCCTACCTCTGTACCAGTTGCTTGCTGGAGCAGTACCAGTTGGGTTTGCATAGTCTGTCACAATTGAGGTATAGTCAGCCAAAGAACCACCGATGCTATAGTCGATGTCCTTACCAATCTTACCACGATAATTCAGCGTTAGCTCCCAACCACGATCGCGCAAAGACGCATTATTGGTTTGTGGGGCATTAGCACCGAAGAAGTCGGGGAAGTCTACACCAGGTCCCAACATATCCTTTGTCTTACGCTCGTAGACGTCAAGACTACCCGTAAGGGCATTGTTCATAAAGCCGAAGTCTAAACCGATATTCTTGCTGCTTACCTTCTCCCATGTTGTTGCTGGATTGACAACGCCCGGCGCAAGGAGGTAAGCATGACGACCATCAGCAAAGATATAGCTTCCTAATCCACCACTGAGATTCATGGTTGAAGCGAAGGTGTAGAGGGCTGCACCTGCCTGATTGCCGAGCTTACCGTATGACATGCGCAACTTCAACTGGGATACCTTCTGGCTAAGGGACTCCATAAACTTCTCACGACTGATGTTCCAACCGAGTGATACTGATGGGAAGAAGCCCCAACGATGGTCGCGTGCAAAGCGTGAAGAACCGTCATAACGGCCGTTTACTTCGAGTAAGTAACGACCCTGATAGTCGTAGTTGATACGGCCGAAGAAGCCACGTGTTGCCCATCCGTTGCGGATATCGTCTGGCTGCTTGTCGCCTGTTCCCATTGCAGTATTTGGATTGTGCATTGAGTAAAGACCAGAGATAGCATTCTTCAGATAGTCTACCTTGTTGTTTTCTTCCTGATAACCAGCCATCAAAACGATGTTATGATCCTCTGCAAGGGTCAATGAGTAGTTACCATAGAGGCTGATATTCTGATAGTGGATGTTATAGTTTGAACGCTGATACTTGCCGTCAGGACTTGCATCCAACTCACCACGAACACCCTTTGAAGTGGTCACGCCATCGGCTGCATAGATGTCTGGGGCAACATTCAAAGCCTCGTATGAGGTCGAGATAAACTTATTGGTGTAATCGGCATTGATAATCAATCCCTTTACTGGATTAACCTCAAAGCCTAAGGTGATGTCGTAATGATTGCGCTTTGTACGTGTGAAGGTACCACTCTGTAGGTAAGGTATCATTGACAACTCCGTGAAATGACCATGAGGATCTACAACAGAAATCGTCGGACGGAAACGTGCTAAGGAGTGATAGAAGCCTTCGCTCAAGCCGCCTGCACCAAAAGGAGTGTTGTCGACAGAGTGAACATACTTCAAGTTAAGTTTCATCTTCATCCATGAGGTGAGACGAGAAGTGAGGTTGGAAGCGAGGTTCATGCGCTCAAAGTTCATCTTCGCATAACGCAGAATGCCGTCTTCCTTGAAGTAACCTCCTGATACATAATACTGTGCCTGCTTACCACCACCACTCAAACTTACGTTGTGCTGCTGCTTGAAAGCATAGTCTTTATAATGTAACTTGAAGTAGTCAACGTTTCCAATACCCTTCTCTGTGTTCTCAAAGGCTGGGTTCATCAAGGAGTTGGCAGGGAGTTCTTGCCATGGATTCACACTTGATGGGTCGTTCATATACTGCTCTAACAGCTTAATCTTTTCATCGCTGTAAAGACGAGAGGAGTTGGCATTCGTAACACCAGCATTCCACATCTTGGCAAACTCTACGGCATTTGCCATCTCTGGCAGGACGGTAGGACGATTCCAACCCATACTTCCCTGATAGTTTACGTGCATCTTGCCTTCCTCTCCTCGCTTGGTCGTAACCAAGATAACACCGTAGGCAGCACGTGCACCATAGATAGAACAAGCGGATGCATCTTTCAATACGGAGATTGACTCGATATCATTTGGATTGACATCGGCAAGACTCATCTCGATTCCATCTACCAAGACATAAGGATGACCGGTGCCGGAGAGGTTGCCCTGACCACGCAATGACAAGGCTGCCGTGGCTCCCGGACGACCAGAGCTACCATTTGATACCATCAAACCGGGTACCAAACCTTGAAGACTCTGCGATGCATCGGTCACTGGGCGCATCTCAAGTGCATCGCCCTTTACAGATGAAACAGAACCCGTGAGGTTTACCTTCTTTTGTACACCATAACCTACGACAACCACCTCGTTCAATGCTTGGTTGTCATCTTGCAGACTAACGGTGTAATTGGTCATACCCGCCTTGACGGTTACGGACTGAGGTTTAAAGCCCACATAACTTACTTGTAGTACAGCACCCGGTGCTGCTGAAAGAGAGAAGTTACCATCAACATCAGTAACAGCCATTGCGACTCCATTAACCATCACAGAGGCACCGATAACGGGTTCACCGTGGGTATCTTTCACAACACCCTTGATAGCCTGCTTTTGTTGCTGTGTACTCTCAAACGTTTTTACATTCGCACTCGTAGAACTAAGTGCTGGGGTAGCGGCGAATAAACTCAGACACAAAGAGAGTGCCACCCCTCCCATTACGAATGGGGGATGCTTCCTTATACCCAGGAAGACAGTAGTAGATTTAGACATAATTACATTGATTTAGGTTTACAAGTGCAAATATAAAACTTTTTTTTATAAATCCATAATCCTTTATTAATTCAGAATTCATAATTCACAATTCATAATTATGATCACTATTGTAATTCAGAATTCACAATTCAGAATTCATAATTATGATTACTACTGTTAACTGTGGTTTATCGCAACAATTAACTCGTTTACTTGTTTACTTGTCAACTCGTCTACTCGTCAACTACCAATGTGCGAGATTTAACGCAGCAGAGTAAAGAAATATATTAACAAAACAATCAAAGAAAAGACAGCAAATCGGACTCAAAACGTATATTTTCAAAACTCTTGTAAGTCTTTTGTTATCAATCAGTTGCAGAAGTGGTTTCCAAAAGGTGCTTAGTAAGGTTTCAAAAGGGCGTTAATAAGACCTCAAAAGGGCATCTTTTGCAAGCTAAAAGGGCGTTAATTCGAATGGAATTAACGCCCTCTTATTTTTCAAGGTTTGAATTTTCTTTAC
>ERZ772978.303-NODE-303-length-19801-cov-68.9803_pt1 | contig 19801 bp, 12 predicted proteins | sample MGYA00511675_ERZ772978 | MGnify/ENA primary metagenome ERZ772978 (study PRJEB29015, sample SAMEA2738092) | human oral metagenome | biome: human oral; feature: human-associated habitat; material: saliva | place: China | collected 2156 ... | reverse complement strand
TCCAAATGTAGTAGGGGTCGGTCAGGGCGAAGGGCGGGCCGTTTTGGATCATGAGGTCGCGCAGGATACCGCCGGCGGTGGCCGTCATTAGCGCCAGCACCACGAAACCTACTATGTCGAAGTTTTTTTGGCGGGCAATGAGCCCTCCTAGGATCCCGTTTAGGATCACCCCGGATAGGTCGATGAACCGGAAAACGGCAGGTAGGGCGTTGGGTTCAAGTAGTTCGTGCATCGTCTTCAGGCTACCGTTTAACTGGCGGAGGTGCCGAAAGCCAGGCCCAGCAGGTAGGTTATGGTGGCCGCCCCATAGCCGATAGCTAGCTGTCTCATGGCGCTGGGTAGGGGGGCTTTGCCCGATAGTACGCCGACGGCGCCACCGGTCAGGCACAGCGCGGCCCCTACCAGCAGGGCTGAGGCGGCTACAGCAACCATTCCGCTGAGCCCAACCAGGTAGGGCAGGCAGGGAATGATGGCACCAACTGAGAACAGCACGAATGAGGACATCGCTGCCCGCTTGGCGGTACCGATTTCCTCATAATTGGAGGCTTCGTCGCTAATGTGGGAGATTTGGCGGGCGCTGCGTGGGTCAATATTTGCGGCGCTGAGTACTAGTTTGGCGTGTGCGACGGCTTCGTGTTCGTCTTCGCCTCGGGCGCGATAGACCAGGGCGAGTTCATTGGCGTTGACGTCTAGTGCGGGCACGACCTCCCCCGCGCCAGGGTCTGGAGTGGAGGCTTCAAGTAGCTCGATTTGGGAGCGCACCGAGATGAACTCACCTGCCGCCATGCTTAAAGCCCCTGCTAGCAGGCCGGTTAGACCGGTTAGCAGGATCGCGTGGGTACTGATGCCGGTGGCGCCCACGCCTAGCACTAGGGACAGGTTGGATACTAGGCCGTCGTTAACGCCGAAAATAGCCGGGCGTAGCGTGCCCGAGAGGCGTTGGCGGTGGCGGGCGGCCAGGGAACGCACAACTTCGGAGTGGATACGTTCGTCTGCGGCCATGGCGCTGGAGGCATCGGCGTCGATCTCATAGTCGTTGCGTTGTTCGGAGCGTTGAGCTAGGGCCAGCACGAACACTGAGCCAAATAGTCGCGCCAGTAGGGGCATGATGGCGCCGCGTAGGGTTTGCCTGGGGGCTGGGTGGGCATGGGGGCCTAGCAGCTCATACCAGTAGCGTTCGTGGCGGGCTTCGGCTTCCGCTAGGCCTAGGAGAATTTCGCGTTCTTCGCCTTCGCGGCGCATGGCCAGGTCCCGGTAGACTTTCCCTTCTGCGCGTTCTTCAGCTAGGTGGCGGCGCCAGTGTTTAATTTGGGTTCGCGACGGCGCAGCGGCAGTTTCAGGGCTTTGGGGTGCGGAAGTCATTGGTTCAATGTTTCATTTTTTTGGCGTCATTGCAACGTTTGGTTACCCGAAATTAGCCTGGCTTGTCAGCCTCAAGGAGGCTGACAGCTTGAGGGGAAACCTGGTTTTGGATGTTTTGGCGCCGCTAGTTATTGGCGTAAAGCATCTGCAGGTGAAACGCCTGCGGCGCGGCGCACTGCCAGTAAACAACCCACTAAGCCAACTACCATGCCGCCAATGATTCCTACAGGCAAAAGCCGCAGGTCAAGCACTGGCTGCCAGTGGCGCACTAGCACTGTGGAGATAATGACTACCACCGCTGTAAATGTGCCAATGACTCCGCCGATTAAGCCAACTATCGCCGATTCAGCGGTGACTAATGCGGCAATTTGCCAGCGCCTGGCCCCCATTGCCCGGCGCAAACCGAATTCTCCAGAGCGCCGCGATACCGCCGTCGCCGTGGAGTTAGTGAGCATTAGCACGGCAGCTAATAATGAGACGGCGGTTAATGTCACCAGCATTGTGCGCACATTGGATTCCACGCTTTGACGCATGGTTTTAGGGTCTTCAGGCGCATCCACGTGGGCGTTTTCGCCGGTGTAAGGATCTAGGGCGATAGGTGCTTGCTGCGCCACCAGCTGGGCGGCGCCGGGGCGCGTACGTATTTCGGCGGTGACGGCATTGGTTGCCCCCACAGCAACGGCGTCTTTTTCACGCATAACCACGGCGTTCATGATGCTGGCGTCTAAACCCGAGTCGCTTATAACTCCCACCACTACGTAGGCTTTATTGGCGATCCACACTACTGGGCTGGCGTCAACTGGGCCTAACTCTAGGTTATTTGCGATACCGCGACCTACTAGCACCTGGCCTGGGCCAAGTTTTATGCCACTGGTTTTGGCGGATTCTTTGCCTTCGATTTCCAGCCCGGGCACGCTAGGATCGGTTGCCCCTAATACATCAAAGTTTTGGCCTTTAGTGTCGCTAGTTAGCGAAATGTTTTGATTACCGTGGTTTGAATAGATTTGTGCACGTTCCACTCCAGGAATGCGTTTCAGGCGCATTAGTGTAGTGGTGCTGGCTTGTTTAACGCTTCCATCTTTAGTTAATTGTTTAGGTTCTGGCACCGAGACGGCTACACGCTGGTTGCGGGCTGCATCAAATAGCTGCGACACCTGGGCGCGGGCAGCTTCAGAAATACCTACCGTGGCTAACGCTAACGCTACCGCCAGTAATACTCCGGCAATTAGCGCGCCACTGGCAGCTGGTTTAGCGGTAATTGTGCGCCCTGCATCCGCGAGTATGGCTCTTAGGCTAGTTTTTTTGCTGCTGGTTTTAGGGTTTTTAGCTTGCGCCGCGTGGGTGGCTTTAGCTGGTTTTAGAGGCTTTGAATTTTCACTCTCGGGAACGGTGACGACGCCGTCGTGCACTTCGATGCGGGTTTTAGCGTGGGCTGCAACTTTTGGATCATGAGTGACAACTATGACGGTAGTGCCGCTTTGGTTGAGTTTATCTAGTACCCGCATCACTGAACGTGAATTGGCTGAGTCGAGGTTACCGGTGGGTTCATCAGCAACTAGCACCGGGTTAGCGGCCACGATAGCCCTGGCAATTGCTACTCTTTGCCTTTCACCACCAGAAAGCTGCACTGCTTTAGCGTGTTGCTTATGCGTGAGCCCCACAAAGTTTAGGGCTTGTTCAATACGCTGCGTATCCGTGATTTGTGGGGTTTCCTCACCAGAGCCAGCCGTATCCCCACTGTACATCAACCCTAAAGCCACATTTTCAGTTACAGTTCGCTCATCAATTAAGTGAAATGCTTGAAAAACAAAAGAGAATGTGTGAGCCCGCAATGCTGCTAGCTGGGAATCACTTAACTTGGTTGCGTCCAGATCATCAATAAAGTATTTGCCTTTAGTGGGAGGATCAAGTAACGCCAGAACATTCAGCAAGGTTGATTTACCAGCCCCAGAAGGGCCGGTTATAGACACAAAATCACCCTGCTCAATCAGTAGTGAGGCGGTTTTTAGTGCTTTGACCTCACCAGGAGCACCCGGATTATAGGTTTTAGAAACCTGCGATAATTCTAGTACTGTCATTTGCGGTCCACTCGCACACTGTCACCAACTTTAAGCTGGTCAGATTTAATGGCGCATTGCCCAGATACGCAGCCAAGCTGCTCTACTTTAACCATAACAAAACCGGACGCCTGGCGTTTGAGCACATTTGCGTTACCATTAGCATCTAGCGCCATTGCGCGTTGAGGGATCAGTAAAGCGTTTTTGATTGGTGCTTGTCGGTCTACGGTTAGCACCACTGATTTACCACGCGCATCGCTGGGAAGTTTTCCCTTTTTAATGCTAAAGGTTAGTGTATAAGTGGTTGCTTCAGCTTGGCTTTTTTCGTCTTTCTTAGGCGCAGCAGTTTTGAGAGTTAAGTTTAACTGTTGAGAGCCATAGAGAGCGCTAGCCACGCTGCCAGTTTTCAATACCGAGCCCACACCAGCCGGCACTTCAGCGGTTACAGAGAATTCGCCTGTAGATAGGCCTAGCTGGGAGGGTTTGTCTCCATTTAAACTATCGCCTACTTTAGGTAGTGAGGTAACAACGGCTGGAAGCTGCGCAATAAACAGCATCTCAGTTTTTGCTATAACTACCTTCTTTTTAGCTTGCTGCGGTTTTTCGGATGCACCTGCCTCGTTTGAGTTTCTGCCGCCTTGATTAGCACTCGAATTGTCTGACTCGTTTTGATGAGTATCGGTAGTAGCTAATTCGTCTTTGGTTTGCCCGTATAGATGTTTTAGTGCAGTGATTGTGTCAGCGTCTAGGGTTCCAGTTATCGCTAGCTGATAGCCCGATGCAACTAGTGCGCGTTGCAGCTGTGACACATCCGCGCCAGAATCACCTTCATACAGGTCGCGATAGGCGGGAAAACTACCCTGATAGGCAATCAGAGGGCGATCGTTAATCCAAGCCACCACCTGCGTGTTTTCAAGTTGCTGACCAGCTTTTACGTTTACAGCGGTAACAACCGAATCGGCGCTAGTAGCAGGCAAGTTAACGGCTGAATCCTGCGCCCCGGTAATAACACCTGTGGCAGTGATTTGATCTGTCAGGTCTCCTTGCTCAACTTCCACAGTTACAGGAGCTGAAGTTGGAGGTGCAGCGGCAGCTGCGCGCTGCGCTGGCGATTGGGTGTAGCTTGCCAGCAACCAGCCTGCACCCACTAGCGCCACCGCCATAAACACAACTAAAACTACAAGTAACCAGCGTTTCACTTGAGATCGTTTAGCGCCCACAGCTACCCCCCCTCGATCACAAATAATTACGAGTATTTCTTCACAATCTCACGGCAAGTGACTTCGACCTGCTTGATTTGTCCCAGCCGAGCAGATAATTCTTTCTGATTCTTTTTGACATAAGCATCAGCGCTGTTCCAGTCGGCGTCATAGTATGCCTGCTGCCAGCCAGAGCTGATCCGGCACTTTGCATCTGCAACCGCGATTTTTCGCTCATACTCTGACACGGTTCCAGGTGACGCCGCGATAGCAGATTGTGGCGCATCAGCACCTGGATTTAAGCCGATTTTCTGACTGAGCTGCGGTCCTGGCATTAACACTGGATTATCAGGTAGATCACTAAGGCCCAGTGGTTTCATGCATTGCTTCCAAGTGGAGACAAGTTTTTTAACTTTAGGATCTTCAAGCCCCTGCTCAGCGCCGCCAATTGATGCGAAAAGAGCATTTCCAGTCTCAGATTTTTCTTCATAAGTCTTCAATACTGGATACTGATCCATTAGTTTATTAAAACATGAATTTTTAGCGTCCCGGTAACCGGGATCAGTTTTATACTTTTCAATAGTATCATGGCTATATTGGTAGACATTCCAGCCAGGAACGATACCCACGTGGTAGCCAACTTCGCTTGCAATCTTCTCATCAAATAGACGCCTACCAGCACTATTTACGTATCGCTCAGCCTGCCCCTCTGGCGGTTCTGGCTTTCCTTGATAGGTGTATCCTTTGGACTTCATGCAATACCTAAAATAGGCGGTTCGAGCGCGCGAAATTAGAATCGTGTCAGCCTCTCTATATGGATCTGTGGGAAGCCGCCATTTAGACATGTCGTAACGCGTTAAACCGTCAGCAGAAACTTTAGCAGCCTTATCATTAGGAGCAGTCGGCGAAGCTTTTTCACCACTTCCACACGAGGCTAAACCGCAAATTAATACTAGAGCTGCAATGATCCTCAGATACTTCATTTCATCTTCCTTGATTAAAGTTCATCGCATATAGGGAACCCAGTTAAGGGCATTGCTCACGTTAATGAGCGGATAGGCCTGGCAAGGCTAGGTCTGGGAACAAGCAGTGGATCAGCACTGCATCACTCGTCATTGGAGTGACTACAGAATACCTCTACTATCTAAAGCCCACAACTAGTTTTGCAATATTTAATCGACAATTTACATTTATAGGTACAATTAATTAGTTCACTAGGCTGTGCTTATCTTACGCAGCGAGCTGGTTCCACAGCTGGGTCAAAGTGCGAGACAATGCAGGGGTAATGAACGAGCACTCCAGTCAGCCCAGCCAACCAGACGCAACTAACGCAGCCGCAGCGCCCCGCCGTCGTCCTGCCCGCCACCAGCGCAACCACGGACGGCGCCAACACAAAAACCAGGCGGCGCCGCGCCCCTTCACCCCCGAGCAGCTAAGCCAGCGCGCAACTTCCGTGCCCACCATCACCTACCCGGCGCAGCTTCCAGTCTCAGCCCGCCAGGAGGAGATCGCGGCCGCCATTTTGGCTAACCAGGTGGTTATCGTCGCAGGTGAAACCGGCTCCGGTAAAACCACCCAGATCCCTAAAATCTGTTTAGATTTAGGTCGCGGCGTCAACGCCATGATTGGGCACACCCAGCCCCGGCGTATCGCAGCGCGCTCAGTAGCTGAACGCATCGCCCAAGAGCTGGGCACTAAAGTTTCTAAAGAATCAATAGTCGGTTATCAGGTTCGTTTCACTGACGAAGTTAGCGAACATACGCTTATCAAATTAATGACCGACGGTATTTTGCTGGCCGAAATTCAAAACGACCCGCTATTGCGCCGCTATGACACTCTAATTATTGACGAGGCACACGAGCGCAGCCTAAATATTGACTTTATTTTGGGTTATTTAGCGCGGCTACTACCCCAGCGCCCAGATTTAAAAGTCATCATCACCTCGGCCACCATCGACTCTGAACGTTTCGCCGCCCACTTTGGGGTTGAAGGCCGCCCCGCCCCAATTATTGAGGTATCCGGGCGCACCTATCCGGTAGAAATCCGCTATCGCCCCCTCGACGGCGTCGACCCAGACCCAACTACCAGCCAAACAAACTCAGCAGCTGCCAGCGCAAGCACCGACGAGCCGCGCGACCAGGTCACGGGCATCCTCGACGCCGTCGACGAACTAATGGCCCTAGGCCCCGGCGACATTTTGGTGTTCCTGGCGGGAGAACGCGACATTCGCGATACCGAAGCCGCACTTATCGACCACCTAGGCCCACGCTACGCCGCCAACGAGTCCAGCGCCCGCCTGCCCGGCAGCGTTGAAATCATCCCCCTATATTCGCGCCTAAGCGCCGCCGCCCAGCACCGCGTATTTGAAAAACACCGTCTGCGACGCATCGTGCTAGCCACCAACGTGGCCGAAACTTCACTAACCGTGCCCTCCATCAGGTACGTGATCGACCCGGGCGTGGCACGCATTTCGCGTTATTCCAACAAAACCAAGGTGCAGCGCCTACCCATTGAGCCCATCAGCCAAGCCAGCGCCAACCAGCGTAGCGGCCGCTGCGGGCGCGTAGCCGACGGCGTGGCAATCCGCCTGTACTCGCAAACCGACTATGAGGGGCGCGAGCCATACACGGAACCCGAAATTCTGCGCACCTCCCTGGCCAGCGTAATTTTGCAGATGGCAGCGCTGCGCCTAGGTAATGTGGCAGATTTTCCCTTCATTGACCCGCCAGACCGGCGCGCTATTGCCGACGGCGTGGCGCTACTAACCGAAATCGGCGCTATCAGCGCAAACTCTAAATCCATGCACGAGCCGCGCCTGACCGCGATCGGCCACCAACTGGCGCGTCTACCCATCGACCCGCGCCTGGGGCGCATGTTACTAGAAGCCAATAAACGCGGCTGCGCCAGCGAAGTGATGGTGATTGTCTCCGCGCTTTCAATCCAAGACGTACGTGAACGCCCGCTTGACGCGCAGGAAGCCGCAGACGCCATGCATCGGCGTTTAGCGGACCCCACCAGCGATTTTCTCACCTACCTCAACTTCTGGCGTTACCTGCGCACCCAGTCACGTGACCTGTCCGGCTCTGCATTTAGGCGCATGTGCCGCCACGAATACCTGCACTACCTGCGTATTCGTGAATGGCGCGACGTCTACAATCAGCTGGCCCAGTTGGCGCGGCCGCTAGGCATTAACGCCCAAAACATTGAGCTACCCACCCGTGCCTCCATTCGCGCCGCTAGTGACCGCCTAGTTCCCGGCTCCCACGCGGCCGGCATGGCTAATGCGGACGTAGCCGACGCCGTCGTGGCCCTGGGGCAAAGCGCAGACACCCCCGACGCCGACGCGATCCACCAATCCCTGCTGGTGGGGCTGCTTTCCAACCTGGGTAACTATGATGAGCGCCGGCGTGAATATGCCGGGGCGCGCGCCACCCACTTCACTATTTGGCCTGGTAGCGGGCTGCGCCGCAAACAGTACGACTGGGTGATGGCCGCTGAGCTGGTGGAAACCAGTCGCTTATTTGCCCGCACCGTGGCCCGCATCCAACCTCAATGGGTGGAGCAGGCCGCTAAACACCTGGTCAAGGTCACTTACGGTGAGCCTTACTGGTCCACCAAGAAGGGCGCGGCCATGGTACATCAGCGGGTGCTGCTTTACGGGCTGACTTTGGTAGCTGACCGCCCGGTCACGCTAGCCAGTGTGGGTACCGACGCCGCCCGGCAGGCTGCGCGGGAAATGTTCATTCGCTCCGGGCTGGTGGAAGGGGGCTGGCACGCCCGCCACGCTTTTGTTGAGCGCAACCGTGAGCTGCTTGAAGACACCGCCGAGGTGGAACGTCGTCAACGCACTCACGGTATTTTGGCTGATGACCAGGCTCTTTTTGACTTCTACGATGAGCGCCTGCCGGAGAAAATCACCAGCGCGGCAGCTTTCGACAACTGGTGGAAGCATCAGCGTCAAGACACCCCCAAGCTGCTGGATTTCACCCGTGAGCTGCTGCTTCCCGAGGGCGACAACCTTGACGGCTACCCCGACACTTGGCATCAGGGTGACCTGACCTTGGCGCTTACGTACGTTTTTGAGCCGGGCAGGCTCGACGACGGCGTCAGCGTACAGGTGCCCATTGAGGTGCTCACTCGCCTGCGCCCAGAGGGATTTGATTGGCTTGTGCCTGGGATGCGCCCGCAGCTGTGTGTGGCCACTATCCGCGCCTTGCCTAAGCGGGTACGTCGCCAGCTGGTTCCGGCCCCCGACACCGGCGCGCGCATTTGGGAGCTCATCTGCCAGCTTTACCCGCAGGCTGCGGGAGAGGCTAGCGACGGCGCCGCGACAGCAAGCCAGCCCGGCGGCGTCGGCAGTAACTCCGGCGCTGCGGTCGATACCCCCGGCGGCAGTAACCCCGGCGGCGGCAATGGCACCCCCGGCGTCGGCAGTAACCCCAGCGGCGTCGAACCGATCCCGGTGAGTTTCCAGCAGGCCTTCACCCAGGCCGCACAGCAGCTACGCCAGGTAGAAATTACCGACGAGGACTGGGACCAGGCGCAAGAAAACCTGCCGGAACACCTGCGCATGGGCTTTAGCGTGCTGGACGCGCGCGGCAACAAGCTAGGGCGCGGGCGCAACCTGATCGTTTTGCAGCGGCAGCTGGCCAAACAAAGCGAGGCGGCGGTGCGCTCGGCGGTACGTGGCGCCCTGGCGGCGGCCATGGATGAGGCCCGGTCCAAGAAATCGGCGAAATCTAAGCGTGCAAACGGAGCCCACGAGAGCCATAACGGGGCCCATGGGGCCGCCGGCGCAAACGGGAGCACAGGTGCCCATAACGGCGCCCGCGCCAATAAATCTGCCGCAAATACTTTTGCAACTATTACTTCACAGTCATTAACTAGCCCATTAAAGGAGCAAACTAATTTAGTTGATTGGCCTGAAGTTCCCCAGGGCGTAATTCCGCAACAAATAGAATCTGCCGGGCGGGCGGGGCTATTAGTTCGCGGTTACCCCACTTTAGTTGCACAACCAACATCTAAAGCATTTAAAGCTGATTTAAAGATATTAGCGGATGTTAATTCTCAGCTAGCTCAGCACGCTGAGGGAGTTTTGGCGTTAGCTTTGGCGCGCACCCCGCTCGAAACTGCGCGGGTGACCAGCCGTTGGAACGCTAAGCGCTCTCTATTCATGGTGTCTGCGCCCTACAAATCCACTGACACCCTGGTGTCTGATTTGTGCTTGGCTGCCGGGCGCCTGCTAGCCCAGCAGTGGAGCCGCGAAACTGGCCATGACCTGGCCCAGCTGCGCGACCGCAAAGATTTTGAGGTTTTTGTAGCTTGGCTGCGCGACCGCCTGGAAGACCAGGTGGAGATCATCGCCGCCCAGGTAGAGGCTGCTTTGGAGGCTAAGGGACAGTTGGATAAGGCGGTGGGGCGTAATACTTCGCTGGCTTTGCTCGACACTTTGCAGGAAATTCGCGAGCAGGCCGCTGCCTTGATTGCGCCGCGCTTTATCGCCGACGCCGATCCGGCACAGCTGGCCCACTATGGGCGCTACCTTAAGTCTTTGGCTTATCGCTTGGAGAAGGCGGCGGCCTCGCCCAGCCAGGATGCAGCTCTGGCCTACCAGGTACGCGAGATTGAGGGGCAGGTGAGCGACGCCGTCGAGCACGCTAAGGGGCTGCCGGCTAATCCCGCCCGCGCGGCGGTGCTGCGCCAGGCCCAAAATATGGTGTGGGAGCTGCGCGTGAGCCTGTTTGCCCAGCAGTTGGGGACGGCGCACAAGGTTTCAGCCAAGCGCATCAGCAGGCTGCTGGCCTCCGCCCCGGCGCTCTAGACGACTGTCTACTTCCGCGCCGGTGCTCTATCCGGACCAAGGATCACGCCTTTGGGCGGGACTTGCACCCTAGACCTCTGGCTGGGCTTTAGGCCTGGGTTTCTGGCTGGGGCCAGCATCCAGATGGGCTGGCGCGCTGGTTGGATGCCATACCCGCCAGTTATGCCGGCTTGCACCCTAGGCTTGGCCGGCCAGGGCCAGCATCTAGACGGGCTGGCGTGCTGACTGAGCACCGTCGTCACCTTTTTGCGTGCTGCCGGCCCCTTGCCCACGCCGGCGCACACAAATACTGACATTTCATCCCTTCCCTATAAAACCCCATGAATTTTTTATAGGGAAGGGATGATTTTGCCTGTAAATGCATGTATGCATTTTTGCCTGCCTGCTGTATTTGTCTGTAAATACAACTGGCCCCCGTATTGGCGAAACCCAAAAAAGCCAATCCGGGGGTCAGTTATTCACAAGGAGAGATTATCGAGTGTTCACACCAGCTCAGGCGCCCTTATTCACCTCCGCAGCCATAGCAGTTGAGGCTCCCACGAAGGTGCCTGCTAACGGCATGGACGCCATCGCCATCGCCGCTGCGAATGCGATGCCCCTTTTCATGAGCTTCATGGTTTCCTCCCTTAAAAGTTTTCCGTGGCCCGCCCGCCGGGGCTTAGCTGGTGGGCGTCGCCGAGGCTTAGCCAGCGAGCGCTGCCGAGGCTTACCCCGGGGCTACCTGCCGGCGGCTTAGTGGGCCAGTTGCTTTGCTGATCTGTATCAGCCTTGCTGGTTAAAACTTTAAAAGGGGCTTTTATGGTGGTGGTTAGCGTAGCCTATGAATCATCTATGAAAGATAAAGCGTGGCTTGGTTGTAAGAGCGCAAGTAGGGGCCACCAATCTGGCTTGGCTCCATAGGCGCACCCTTATAGGTCCAGTGCAGCAGGTTGGCCAGGGAGAAACTGTTTGCACACACCCCACAGGCCAGTACGCGGCTTGGGCGGCGCATACGTTCAACCCGGTGACCAGCCGGGCATGTGCCCACCCAGTCGCCGGGGACTTTAGGGGCGCGCTTATCTACCAGCCGCTGCGCTGAGCAGCCCAGTTCTCGGGCTTTGCGGCGCCAAACTTCATCGTGACCGTGGCTTGGACCAACCAGGGCATGGGCTACTTCATGCAAAATCGTGTCACGCACGCGAGGCAAGTCATAGAGTTGCATTAAGTAACGTGAGAGAGTGATACAGCGGTTTGTGTGGTTGCACTGTCCAGCTCGACGCCGGGCACGATCCCACCCCAGGCTCCAGCCTTGCAAGCCGTTGGCGTCCATCAGGTCGCGGCCTAAAGCATAAACCTGATCAAGATGCATTAACTGTCCATTTCGTGGAAAAATAACCCTTAGTGTCAGAACCTAAATCTAATTCTAAAGCCAAAACGGTAACCTCCGCCGGCAGCGCAACTAGAGGCAAGGGCAAGCGTGCCATCTCTAGTGCCAGTGCCGAGCGGTTTATTTCGCGTTACCGGCTGGTCTCAATTTTTGCGTTACTGACCCTATCTGCCCTAGCTGGGGCACTGATCCTGCCTAAGTTCACCGCCCCCGCACAGATTGATGATGGCCCCACCCCGGCCGGCCCGGTTAAGGTAACCCCTGATTACAGTGGTTTTAACGCCGCAAATATCATCTCTGACAATAAGCTTTATGGCGCTCCCAATATGAACGCCGAAGACATCGATAACTTCATTAACAAAGTCAATGCTGGCTGCGTTAATAGCGCCGACGGCACTACTTGCATCAGCAAGGCCCGCTTTGACACTAAAGGCTTTGACCCCACAACGGCCTGCCCGTTGGGGATGAATCCCGCCAAGAATCTAACTGCTGGTGAGGTTATTTACCGCGTTTCGGTGGCTTGCAACATTAACCCCCGGGTTTTGTTGGTGCTACTGCAAAAAGAGCAGGGGCTGCTGACCGCTTCAGGCGAGAAACTGACTGCGTCACGCTATGAATGGGCTGCCGGCTATGGCTGCCCTGATGGCCAAACTTGCGACAGTCGCTACCGTGGCTTTGTCAGCCAGCTCTATCAGGCCGCCGCCCAGCTGCAAAAATACCGCCTTAACCCCTCCAGCTACCGGGTGCAGGCCCGCAAACCCGTGCGTATCGCCTACAACCCCCAGGCTAGCTGCGGTTCTTCCATCATCACCCCAGCTAACACCGCCACCGCCGCGCTCTATAACTACACTCCCTACCAGCCCAATGAGGCCGCTAAGAATGATGGGGACGACTGCTCCAGCTGGGGTAACTTGAACTTCTACGGTTTTTGGAAGGTCTGGTTCGGCGCCCCCCACTAGCTGCTGCCCGCTATTGCATTAGCTGCAGCCCTGCCACTCTGCTGCTTTGCCGCTCTGCTGCTTTGCCGACGACGCCGCCCGCGCCTGACACGTTTACTTACGTCAGCTGACAGTGTCTACAGCACCTCACGGCTTATCCTTCCGTACGACTTGCGCAGCTGGCGCGGCTGGCACCCAGTCTTGGACAACAGGCTGCTTTAGCTGGCTCAAGTACAATTGTTAAATGAGTTATATGCAGATGGCCGCCGAAATCTGGGTGGTGATTGAGTACATCATTAAGATTGGGGCTATGGGGGTGGTGCCTGAAAATCGGCGCCCTGCCTCGTCATCGGCCTGGCTGCTGCTCATCTTGTTCCTGCCCCTGGTGGGCCTACCCATGTATCTACTGCTGGGAAGTGCCCGTATTCAGGGCAAACGCTACCGCCGTCAAAGCGAGCTAACCAGCATTGTCTCCGCCCTAAGCGCCAACCTCCCAGACGTGCCTCCAGGTATAAAAGCTGATGAGCGCCTGTTGGGGATTGTGCGCATGAACCGCCACCTAACCGGAATGCCCTGTATGCCGGGCACAGTCCAGGGCATCTATGACGACACCCGCAGCTTCATTGCGGCCCTGGTGCAGGCCATTGACGCAGCCCAGCACAGCGTAAATATTGAGTTTTACATAGTCCATGATGATCCCATCACTGAACCGCTTTTTGCGGCCTTGGAGCGCGCCCATAAACGCGGGGTGCGGGTGGCGCTGCTGCTAGACCACCTGGGTTCACGCCGCTACAAAGCCTGGAAAAAGCTGCTGAAGCGGCTAAACTCCGCCGGCTACCACTGGCACCTGATGATGCCCCTAGGTTTTAAGCCTGATCAGCGCGGGCGCCCAGACCTGCGTAACCACCGCAAGCTAGCGGTAATCGACGACGGCGTCGGCTTTGTTGGCTCCCACAACCTCATTGACCCCTTCTACGAAACCAACCTGCGCGGCCCTGGACGCGAGTGGAAAGACCTATCCGTGCAGCTAGGCGGGGCTATCGTGGCTGAGCTTGGGGGTGTATTCGCCATGGACTGGTACGCCGAAACCGGCAAAATTTTCGTTGGTGCCCGCTCCCAAGCCGTAAGCGATGAGGATATCTCCCAGGTAGAAACCGCTGGTCTGAGCGCACTTGCTGCAGAGCTGGTTAACACCTCGGCGGCGTGGGAAAAAGACTTGGCCGACGGCGTCGTAAACGCCATGCAGATCGTCCCTTCAGGGCCGGGCTACTCCACTGAACCAAACCTGCGCATGTTCACCTCACTGATCCACAATGCACGTCGGCGGGTAACCATCACCAGCCCATATTTTGTGCCCGACGAGTCGCTGCTGGCCGCCATGACTAGCGCAGCTTACCGGGGTGTGGATGTGCAGCTGTTTGTGGGGGCCAGTGGCGACAATTTCCTGGTGCGCCACGCCCAACGCTCTTACTATGAGGCGCTACTGACTGCCGGGGTGCGTATCTTTCTCTACCCCTCCCCCACGGTTTTGCACTCCAAATACATGACCGTGGATAACGAAGTGGGAGTGATTGGCTCCTCCAATATGGATTCGCGCTCATTCATGCTCAACTATGAGCTGATGCTGCTGTGTTTCGGGGGCGATCTTGACGACAAGCTGCGCGCTAATGACGCCAAATATCGCTCCCTGAGCCACGAGCTAACCAGCCAGGAATGGGCGCGCGAGCCGCGTCACCGCCGCTGGGTGGATAACGCCTGCCGCCTGGCTGCGGCAGTTTTGTAGAGCAGGCCGTGACCGGGGGCTAACAGCCAGGCCAGGGCAAACATTACGCCCAGCACCAACACAATCGTGGCGCCCGTGGGCAAATCAGCTGACCAGCTCAAATACACTCCCAGTAGGCTCCCTAACGCCCCTAGCAGAGGGCCCATAATCATCATGGTCAGTAAGCGGTCAGTCAGTAAGCGGGCTGTGGCCGCCGGGATTACCAGCAGCGCCAACACCAAAATATTGCCGATAGTCTGCACGGAAATCACCACCGCCAAGCTCACGCACACATACAGGGCAATATCTAAAGCCAACACCGGCAGCCCTGCCGCGCGGGCAGTTTCACGGTCCAGGCTTACCGCCACAATCTCTTTATTTAGGGCCGCGATCAGCCCAATCACCACTGCCGCCCCGATCAGCGCCACCGGCACTTCACGCGCCGGCACGCCGGTAATAGAGCCAAACAGGAACTGCTGCAGTGAGCCGCTATAGCCTGGGGCGCGCGAAATAATTACCACCCCTAAAGCAAATGCCCCCACAAACAGCACCCCAATGATGGAGTCTTCTTTAAGCCTGCGGTTTTGGGCTAGTAGCGCCACGGTTACCGCCGTCAGAATCCCGGCTACCGCGCCCCCAAGCACCAGGTTAGTGCCGCTAACGAAGGCCACCGCCAGGCCGGGAAACACAGAGTGAGCGACGGCGTCGCCAATAAAAGCCATCCCACGCAACACCACGTGAGCCCCCACCACTCCGCAAACCAGGGCGCTAGTGATAGCAATCAGCAACGCCCTGGGTAGGAAGGCCAGCTGCGGGTTTAGTAGGTCATTTAGAAAATCAATTGGGGTTAACAACTTAACTCATCCCTAGGGCTTGCAGCAGCGGGTTATCGGCGCGCACTTGGAAAGTACGCATCCACAGGTCTTTGTCTTTAAGCTGGCTAGGCGGGGCGCAAGCCAAATCGGTGCGGTTAAGCAGACACAAATACTCGCACTGCGCCTGGGCCGCCACCAGATCATGGGTGGACATAAGCACGGCCACACCCGCCTGGCTCAGCTCTTTAAACAGATCCGTCAACAGCTCCTGGGTGGGCATATCCAAGCCCGTAAAAGGCTCATCCAACAGCAGCAGCTGCGGCTTTAACGCCAACGCCCGAGCCACCAGCACCCGCTGACGCTGCCCACCCGAAAGCTGCTCCACCGGCCGCGAGCGCAAATCACTCATGCTTACCTGCTCTAGGGCACAGTCGGCAGCCTCTAGGTGCTCTGGGCGGGGCCGACGCAGCCAGCCGAGCCTGCCGGTGAGCCCGCTTAACACCACCTGACGCACGTTAATGGGAAAATCCCAGGCGAAAGCGTGGCGCTGAGGCACATACCCAATGGCGCGCCGGTCAATGCGCTGGCCTTGCCAGGTGATAGTGCCGGTGCTGGGCACGAGCCCTAGGATGGCCCGCAGCAGCGTGGTTTTGCCGGCCCCATTGGGGCCGATCAGCCCCATGAACTGGCCTTGGTCTAGCTTCAAGTTGACCTCTTGTAACACGCTGCGGCCGCCCAGCTGCACGCTGAGTTGGTTTACTTCTAGCATGGTCACTTTCCTGATGGCTGTGCTTTTAGCGCGTTGGTGGTGCTGGTAGCGTCGCCTACCGCAAAGCGCAAGGTGGTGGTGGCCTGGTAGGTTTTACCGTCCACACCGGTAGCTTTGAAGGAGACTTTGACCAGGTAAATGCCAGGTTTGGAGAAAATCCAGTTGGCGTGCACGTGGGTGTTGGTATCCACCCAAATGTCTTGGGCACTAGCGGCAGAGTCGGCCAGCACTTTAGGTTTACCGAAGGTGCCTTCTTGCAAAATCAGCCAGCTGCGGCCGGGGCCTTTAACCTGCTCAATACGCATGTTTACCCCACCTTGGATCAGCTTGGTTACGGCTGGATCTTGGGTGTTCCAGCCCAGCCAAACCAGTTGGGTTTTTTGGGTTTGGGGTAGCACATAGACGCGCTTGGAGTCGGCTAGGAATTTGTAGTCTTCGCCTTGCGGCACTTGGATTAGGGCGCCATCGCGTACACGCAGCACGGTTTTGTTGGGGTCGCGCCACACCGGTGAGGCGGCAGAGTCATCCCGCAAGGACACGGTTAGTTTGCCGCCGATTAGGCGCGGGCCTAGGTCTACGTGTCCAGCTTCGATTACTGCCGGGGTTTGCGAGGTGGGCTCGTTTGCGGCCACGTTTTGCTCTAGGGCTGGGTCAGCACTGGGGGTGACTGAGGCGCCAGGGGAGGTGGCTGCGCTGGGGCTGGCTGCGCGGCCAGGGGTGCCGCTGGTGGGGGCCGTGGTAGCGCCGGCCGCACTGGGGGTGGCACCGCTAGTGGGCACCCCCTTAGCTGCATTAGCACTGCCCGGGGTTTTTGCCGACGACGCCGCTTGGTTTGCGATAGGCCTGCCACCTAGGCAGCGAGCCAGGGAGTTGGCATTAAAACGCATCATCGCCTGATAGGTGGGGGCCTGGTTATCCAGGGTGTCGCCGTAAAGCGGGCATACTTTCACCCCGGCTTCACTGGCCACCACTTTCAAGGTGGAGCGAGTGCGGGCCAGATTTGGCTCTAAAAACACCGCTTTAATATGTAGGTCCTTAATGGTGGCGGCGAGTTTACGCCGATCAGCCAAGGAGGGCTCACTAGCCGGGTTGGGAGCCACGAAACCAGCCACTTTAAGCCCATAGGCGTTAGCCAGGTAAGCGTAGGCGTCATTGGTGGTTACCAGTTGGCGGTTAGCTTCACTAATAGTGTCCAGAGTGCTTTTAACCTGGGTGTCTAGCTGGGCCAGCTGGTTTAGGTAGCGGGCGGCGTTAGCCTCATAGACACTCGCCCCGGCCGGGTCAACCTGCTTGAGTTTGGCGCAGATTACCTTCACATAGGCGGCCGCGTTGTGCACGTCATGCCACAGGTGCGGGTCAATTTCCCCATGCACGTGTTTGCCCAGCACCGCCTGGGGCAGGATGTAGGCTTGCGTGCCCGCACGGCCCACAAAGCCGTAGCCTTGAGGCACTTGGGCTAGGGTACGCGTGGGCACATCCACCACTACCCGCTGCGGGTCTAGGGCTACGTGGCCTGGTACGTGGGCCGCCCCAGCTACGACGACGTCGCTCTGGCTGGGTGCACTGGCGCCGTCGCTGGGGGTCGGGCTAGGGGCGCTACTGGTCGGGCTGGCAGAGCCACCAGGGCTGGGCGCGGCACTAGCTGAGTTGGCGCTCGCGGTTTTAGCGGCTGACGGCCAAGCCTGGCCGCTAGCCTGCTTGTCGGCCACCAGCGTGATGCGGCCAGCTTCTAGATCCACGCTCACATCGCCGTGGCCCGGGCCCAAAACCACCCGACCTTCACGCTTAGCTACAGCGGCGGCGTCGACCCCCACCGCGAAAGTAAACGTGGCGGTTTTAAACTCCACGTTTTTACCCTTAACCGGGCGCAGGCGGGCCTTAAACTGCACCCGATACACTCCCGGCTTAGTGAAAGCCCAACTCATATGCTGGTGGGCGTCAGCCGGCAAGCTGACAGTGTCATGTTTATAGTCGCTGGCTGCGTCAAACCCGTCATGGCTGGAAAACCCCAGCTCCGGGGTGCCAAAAGTGGTGGTCAGGTAGGAGCTGGCTTGACCCGGGCCCTGCACCGAAACCACCTGCAAATCAACCTCACTGGCCCGGTTAGCACCATAACGCTTACCGTCACCAGACACGCGCATCCCCAGCCACAGGGTATCCAAAGCCCGATCCTCAACCAGCGGCAAAATCGTGGCCCCCTGCTTGGCGGCCTCCTCGGCGATAGACACTGACTGGGCACTAGCAGGCAGGTTGGCATCCAAGGCGCGAATAATCGAATGCTGCTCCAGCAACAGGTAGTTACTAAAAGCCAAATCCGCATAGGCTACATCCCGAATAGCCCGCAGTGAGGGCTCATAGGAGTGCGGATCGGCGCCGTCGGGAACTAGCTGGGAGACCGTAGCCCGGCCTCCCGCCACATTACGCACTAGATCGGCCAGAATGCCGGTGGTAGTGACCACCCGCAACTGGCCGTCGCGGGCGGGATCTACGCCGACACCGGCGCAGCCCGCCACTAACGTTAAAACTAGTGCAGCCTGAATTACAGACTTAACTAGGCCCATGCCATCCGCCTGCGTGCCACCAGCACCGCAACCGCCAGCAACATCAGACCACCAGCAACATTCAAGGCGCCGCTAACCGCACCGGTTTTAGCCAAAGACTTGCCGCCGCTAGCGCCGGCCGCCTGGCCAGCCTTGGCAGAGCCTGAGGCCGCAGAACCAGCAGCTCCACTGGCGCTGCCACCTTCACTGGAGCCGGCACCGGAACTGGCCGCTGCGCCGTCGCCAGAGCCGCCATCTTCACCGCTGATCTGCTCACCCTGCTTGGGGGTGACCTGGGCGGAAATGGTCAGCTTGTAGGTGCCCGGGGCGGTAAACACCCAGTTCTGGTGGGCGTGAGTGTTAGCCGGCAGGGTGTAGGAGCTACCCTCTTCTTGCAGCAGGTGCTCACCCACACCCCCACCCAGGCCGCCGGAGGTAAATACCGAGACCTTACCGGGCCCCTCCACACTCACCAGGGTGAAGGTAACCTCGCCGCTGGTTTTGCTGACAATCTCTTCAGCCTGAGAGTTCATACCCAGCCAGGGCACACCCGCGCTTTGGCTGGAGGAAATCATCCACACATCCTGGCCCGGGGTGGCCACAAAGTTAAGCGCGTCGGGGGCTTTAAGGGTGGCCTTGTCTCCCAGCGAGAAGGTCAAAGTTGCCGGGTCAACCCAGCTGGCGGGCTGAGAGCGGTCATCTTTCACCTGCAGCTTGAGCTTGCCGTCCACAATGCGCGGACCTAAGTCAAAGTGCCCTTCATTGGCGTTGCCGTTGGCGTCAGGGCCCACCACGAAAGTCAGCGTGGCGGTGGCGCTAACCGCCGAAGAAGCCGGGTTTTCCTTCACCGCAGCGGCGCTTTGAGCCTTAGCCTTTTGGGCACTGGTTTGGGCGGCTGCCCCCTGGCTGACAGAGCGAGCCTGGGACACAAAACTCTGGGCGGGGCGAGCCTGGGACACAAAGCTTTGCACGCCGGCCCGGGTGGTTACGGCAGATCGGCTTTGCCCGACGGCGGCGCGAGCCTGACTGGCAGAGCGGCCCTGAGCTGCGGCACGCGGGGCCTGAGCCGACTTAGCGCTGCGCGAGCTGGCCAAAAGCTGCTTGCCAGCGGGGTTAGCTGCGCTCGGCTTAGCCTTTACCTCGCCGCCAATGGCTGAGCGCGGCGAGGGGCT
>ERZ772978.302-NODE-302-length-19807-cov-21.6389_pt1 | contig 19807 bp, 11 predicted proteins | sample MGYA00511675_ERZ772978 | MGnify/ENA primary metagenome ERZ772978 (study PRJEB29015, sample SAMEA2738092) | human oral metagenome | biome: human oral; feature: human-associated habitat; material: saliva | place: China | collected 2156 ... | reverse complement strand
GGACTTCCCGCTCCGATGTTTGGTTATGTGCTCCACGGCAAAGGCGACGTGGACAACCGGGCGGTTATTCCTCCACCATGCCGCTTGCGACGTGGTGGAATCCGGGAACACCACCCGGTTCGTGAGTAGGGAAACATAATGCCCCGCACCCTCTTCCATGAAGGTGCGGGGCATTATGATGCTCAGGTTGAGGTTAAAGGAATTGATTTAATCTTATGTTGAGCTCGAGGCTCTTTCTGGAGAGGGCTAAATGGAACGGCGCAGCGACAGTCCGCGAACCGTCGCGTAGAACCCCTGCGCCTGCAGTGCCGCACGCAGAGCCTCCACCGGATGCTCCACAATTTCGCTACCGGAGGCGCTCAAAGTATGGGTGCCCAAAAGCTCCACATCGTTGACCTTCTCCACCGAAATCTTCTCCGTACCACCAGCAGATACCAGGCGCGCCAGGGCGGGGGCCGCCGCCTCCAGAAGTACCGGGTCGGTGGTGAAAGCCAGCAGGGTCTTCGCGCCGCGCTCCACATAGAGCACCGGTGCGCCGTCCACCAGCACCACGCAGGCGCCCGCCTTGCGTGCCGGGCGGTGCTTTACGGTGCCCTCGCCCTCGTGCGCAAAGGAGGGAATCGCGGGCCAGCTCAGCGCCGCACCGTACGGGTTCGCTGGGTCGGTCGCCGCCAACAGGGTCACCGTGAACGTGCCGTACACCCGCTCCGTATCGGTACGCTGCGGGGTGTAGGCGCTCGCACCAAAACCCTGTGTCGCACCAAAACCCTGTGGACTTGCGGGAACACTGAGGCTATCGGCGGTAGAACGCAGCAGGTCCACCGTCGCGGGGGCGGCGAACTGCGCCGCACCCAAACCCTCAATAAAGTAGCCGCGACGCACCAGCGCACGATCCTCAGCCGCCGAATAAATCCGGTACAGCTGCGAGAACCCGCCGGCAGAATCCTCCACCTGCAGGCACCCGCGAGTCAGCACACCGTAACGGTCCAGCAGCAGGTCGGCGCGTGCGAGCGCCGCAACCGTCGCCTCCACGGGCTCCTGCAGCAGCGTGTCTACGCGCGAGAAGCGACCGCTATCCTGCGGGGCAATAGCGGCAGTGGCGGCATGGAGCCCGCCGTGCAGGGAACGCAAGCCCCGCCCGGCGGCAGGCGCAGAGTAGCCGCTGGAACTATAGCTATCAGCGCCGCAACCGCCCGCCAAGCCGTTACCCATGGAGGCGCGCGCCGCCGCAATACGCCCCGCACCGCGGCGACCCACCCGCGACAGACGCGCAGGGGCCGCCGGAGTCGGATGCGCACTGCGGACACCCGCAAGCATCGCCCGAACCGGCGCGAAACTATCGTTCGTCACCGCACCAGCCCACACCAGGCGCCACAGCGCCGCCGAAATCTCCGCCGTATCCGGGAAAGTCACCACCTGACCGGCAGGTGCCGCGGCGCTCATCAGCTGCGCCACCCGCTCACGCAGCGCCGGCACGAACAGGCCGCCGTGAGCCAGCGCCTCATAGATGGCGTGCTCCAGCGTGCCCGGAGCCTGCAGCGCCTCCCAAAGCTCCGGGTTCTCCGCGCGCAACAGCTGCTCCGGGTAGTCCTCACCCAGAGTTAGCGAAGAACTCTCGCTCAAATGCAGGCGAATCCAGCCGTCAGACTTCTGTGCGCTACCGCCGCCGAGCTGCCCGGCGCCGGTGAAGAACACCCTGCCGCTCGCCATCAGCTCGTCCAGCATGTGCGGCTGGTAGCCGGGCACGCGTGCCGGAAGAATCAGCGTCTCCAGCGCGGAAGCAGGTACGCGCACACCCGCCAGCTGGTCGATGGCGGTGAGCAGATCCTCCGTGGCGGAGGCGGAATCCTGACCCGAATTGTCGGTGCCGTTTTCTGCGCTGTGTTCAGCTAACGGGTTGGGTGCCGCTGTGCTGAGGGGCGCTACCCTCTCGCCCACCACCGTGGCGGCGCGGCGGGAAGGGATGAAGGCACCGTAGGCGCTCGCCTCCGGCAGGGTCTGTGCAACCCGCACGGATAAAGAACGAACGTTCTGCCATGAGGGTAGGAATACACCATAGACCTGCGCCGATACCGGCTCAATTTCCTCACGCAATGCCGCCAGAGAGCGAGCACGAATCGTGCGCAAAACCTGCGCATCCACCCACTCAACACCGGCAGACCCCAAAGTACGCAGCACCTCGGGCAGGAACTCGCCGGAGCTCAGGCGGCGCTGCTGCTGAAGACGCTGCAACACCGGAGTCAGCACGCCCACACCCACCGGGGTCAGGCGCGAAAAATGCTCCGCCGCCTGCTGCGCCGTGAAGGGAATATGGGTGCGCGCATAGCGAGAAACTAGATCCTCCAAAGGCTCCGCGACCGGCTCCAAAAGAGTAGTGGGAAGCGCCGCGGCGGGCATAATGCCCAGCCCATCGCGCAGGCGCGCGGCATCCTCAACCACCGCATAGTACAGCTGCGGCTCGGCGGAACCATCGGCAGTTCCCATGAACGAGAACGCGCGGCGCGAGCGCACCAGCTCTTCCGCCAGCTCACGCGCCTCAGTCGTGCTGGCGTGCGCGCCGTACTCCTCACCGGACTCTTCGCCGTAGTTTTCAGAATCCTCGGACTCGCCGAAATCTTGAGAACCGTGTGCCGCAGATTCAGTCCGCGGGTTGTCGGCACGCAAGCGCAGGCTCAACTCCCGCGCGCTCAACGGGCCCAGCTGACGCAGTAGATCCGCCACGCCCTCCACGCCGCAGGCGCGGTAACGCTCACCCGTGCGCTGCAGACGCTGCTGAGTCTGCACCAGAACCGCCGGATCCAGCAGGTCACGCAGACCGCTCGACCCCAGCAACTCAGCCAGCAACGCCGGATCCAGCGACAGCGCGGCGGCGCGACGTTCGGCGGCGGGCGCATCGCCGTCGTAGAGATGCTCGGCAACGTACTCAAAGAGCAGAGTGCGCGCAAAAGGCGAAGGGTCGTTCGTCTCAACCTCCAGCATGGACACCGCCCGAGACTGCAACGAACGGTGCACCTGAACCAGCGCCGGAACATCGTACACATCCTGCAGACACTCGCGTGCCGTCTCCAAAAGCACCGGAAAATCAGGGTACTTACGCGCCACATCCAGCAGCTGCGCCGCACGCTGACGCTGCTGCCACAGCGGGGTGCGCTTACCCGGATCACGGCGCGGCAACAGCAGGGCACGCGCCGCATTCTCACGGAACCGAGACGCAAAAAGCGCCGAATCGCCCACGCGTTCGGTGACAATCGCCTCCAGCTCGTCCGGGTCGAAAAGGAACAGGTCAGCGCCGGGCGGCACATCCTCCATAGCGGGCAGACGCAGAATCAAGCCGTCATCACTCGCCATGACGGAGGCGTCCACCCCGTACCGCTCCTCAATGCGGGCGCGCACCGCCAGCGCCCAGGGGGCGTGTACCCCGTAGCCGAGCGGCGAGTGCAGGACCACGCGCCAATCGCCCAGTTCGTCGCGGTGCCGCTCCACAATCATGCGGGTGTCGGAGGGGACCGCCCCGGTGGATTCGCGCTGCTCACGCAGGTAGGCGAGCAGGTTGTCGACCGCCCAGGTGTCCAGTCCGAGCTGTTCGAGTTGCTGGCGGGCGGCGGCGCTATCGGTGGCGTCCAGGCTGGAGAGGGCGCGCGTGAACGCACCCGTCTGCACGCCCAGGGCGTAGGGGCGGCCCATGCGGTCGCCGTGCCAGAAGGGCAGGCGCGCGGGCTGACCGGGTGCGGGGGAGACCCGCACCGCGTCGTGCGTAATTTCTTCGATGCGCCAACTGCTCGCGCCGAGGGTGATGACCTCGCCGGCGCGGGATTCGTACACCATTTCCTCGTCGAGCTCACCCACACGCTTGGGGCCGCGCTCTTCATCGCCGCTGACCAGGTAGACGGGGAAGAGCCCGCGGTCGGGAATCGTGCCGCCGCTGGTGACGGCGAGGCGCTGCGCACCCGGGCGACCCTCAATACTGCCGGAGGGCGCCTCCTCGGTGGGGGTGCGGTCCCAGATGATGCGCGGGCGCAGTTCGGCGAACTCGTCGGAGGGGTAGCGTCCGGCGAGCATTTCGAGCACGGAGTCGAAGAGGGCGCGCGGCAACTCGGCGTAGGGTGCGCTGCGGCGTAGCGCCTCGTACCAGGAGTCCACGCTGATGGGGCCCAACGCGCAGGCGGCGACGGTCTGCTGTGCGAGTACGTCCAGGGGGTTGGTGGGGATGGCAAGCGGCTCGAGGGTTCCGCTGCGCATTCCGGCGAGGGTGACGGTTGCGCCGAGCAGGTCGCCGCGGTGCTTGGGGTAGAAGAATCCGCGCGAAATTTCGCCCACGCGGTGTCCGGCGCGGCCCACGCGCTGCAGTGCGGAGGCAACCGATGGAGGCGTCGCCACCTGAACCACGAGGTCCACGTGGCCCATGTCGATGCCCAGCTCCAGGGAGCTGGTGGCGACCACGCAGCGTAGGGTTCCGCCCTTGAGCGCCTCCTCGATGAGGGTGCGCTGTTCCTTGGACACGGAGCCGTGGTGCGCGCGGGCGAGCGGCGGCACCTCGGCGATGTCGCAGATGCCTGCCGCGTAGTCTTCTGGGTCGATTCCCTGCTGTGCGAGGGCGCGGCGCAGGTGAATATCGTTGAGTGCCGCGGTGAGCTTTTCCGCTAGTCCACGCGAGTTAACGAAAACAATCGTAGAACGGTTGTTCTCAATATGGTCGACGATGCGCTCCTGCACACGCGGCCAGATGGAGGTCTCCGGGCGCTCGCTATCGGGGGTGTCTCGCAGCGCCTTTTCGTGCAGCGCTCCCTCGCGCAATGCCTCTTCCGGGATGGTGAGTGTATTTTTGGGTGCGGCGGTATCGCCCTGCAACGCTGGGTTTCCTTGCCCCGTTTCTTGCGCGGGTTCCTGCGCCGGGTTTGCCTGCCCGGGGAATACGCCAATGGCATCTTCGAGCGTGTAGGGTGCGCTCGCCGGGGTGCTGGCTGCACTAGAGATAGGCTGCGCCGCACTTACCGGCGAGCTCGTAGAAGCTGAGCCTCCGCCTCCCTGCATCTCTGAGGGCGCGTAGAGCCCCTGCCCGTAGTCGTTGGCGCCTCCGAGTGCCGCCATGTCGGGTACGGGCACGCTCAGGCGCAGGTCCCATTCTTTGGCGACCGGACGGCTCATGATGGTTACCGGCTGAATGCCGCCGAGGAACCGGGCGACCGCCTCCGGGTTTTCGACGGTTGCGGAGAGCCCAATGCGCTGTGCGGGCTTTTCGAGGAGTGCGTCGAGGCGTTCGAGGGAGACCGCCAGGTGCGCGCCGCGTTTGGTGGCGGCGAGGTTGTGAATCTCGTCCACGATCACGGTGGTGACGCCGGCGAGGGTGTTGCGGGCGGCGCTGGTGAGCATGAGGTAGAGGGATTCGGGGGTGGTGATGAGAATGTCGGGCGGGTTGCTGATGAGTTGGCGGCGTTCGCGTGCGGGGGTGTCGCCGCTGCGCACGCCCACGCTGATGTTCGGTTCGCCCGTGTTGTTTTCGCTCAGGCGCGTGATTCCGGTCAGCGGTGCGCGCAGGTTGCGTTCGACGTCGGCGCCGAGTGCTTTGAGGGGTGAGATGTAGAGGATGCGCGTGCCGCCTGCGGTTCCGGCTTCGTGTTCGCGGTGCAGGGCGTCGAGTGCCCAGAGGAAGGCGGCGAGGGTTTTGCCGGAGCCGGTGGGGGCGATGATGAGGGTGTTGTTGCCGTTGCGGATGCTCTCCCAGGCGCCTTCTTGGGCGGCGGTGGGTGCGCTGAAGGTGGCGCGGAACCAGTCGCGTACGGGGGCGGAGAAGTGGGAGAGTGCGTCGGTCATGTATCTATTATGGCGGGGTTTATGGTGTGCGCCTCTTGAATTGTTGGGGGTTGGGGGAGGAAGATGTGCTTGACAGTGTCTCTACAGAGTATGTAATGTTTTACCCGTAAAGTAATCGACTGAGAAACAACCCAAAGGAGCCTCACCATGACCCGCCTGACCGAAGAACAGCTCATCAACCTCTTCCACGAGCCGCGCACCGTCTCCTCCTTCACCGAGGAACCCGTCACCGACGAGCAGCTGCGTCGCATCCAGGAACTGACCTTCTATGGTCCCACCGCCTTCAACAACCAGCCCCTGCGCATCACCTGGGTCAAGAGCCCCGAGGCGCGCGAGCGCCTCGTCGCACACCTGGTAGACGGCAACAAGGCTAAGACCCAGGCGGCACCGGTGACCGCAATCCTCTCCGCAGACGCGAACTGGGTAGAGCACGCCGACACCTTCAACCCCAACGCTGCCGGCTTCATCAAGGGCTTCTACACCACCGAGGAGCTTGCCACCCCCGCCGCCGAGCTGAGCGCTCACCTGCAGGCAGGCTACTTCATCACCGCAATCCGCGCCCTCGGCCTGGACGCTGGCCCCATGACCGGCGCAGACTTCGCCGGCATCAAGAAGGAATTCTTCGCGGACAACGCAGAGATCCCCTTCCTGATCGTCAACATCGGCCACGGCGAGGCTCCCGCATACTCGCGCGGTGCACGCTTCAGCCACGATGAGGTTGCTCGCTCCCTCTAAGAGTGCGCGCCTACGGCATGACTAAAGCTAAACCCTAGATTTAGGCTTATAGACAGTTCAAGGGCGGTTCCCCATCACGGGGAACCGCCCTTGAACCATATGTGCGTTATACGCGCCGGTTTCTTAACCCTGAAATGCCGCGTTAGCGGGCACCAAACTGACCCACCGACAGCTGCGGAACAGACGAGGAACACGCGGTCGTATCCAGCGGAACAATCACGCCACCGGAACCGGAGGGAAGACCCACCAGGAAGCCCTGAACCGGGCGGCTACCACATGCGTCGCCGAAGCGTGCCGGGTACACCGAACGCAGTACCGCGGTGGTGCTATCGCCGGGGTTGAGGGTCACGCCCGCAGAGTTCATGTACTCATCAGAGGTGGAAGCCTCACGACCGACCCAGGTGCCCGAAGGACCCGCATGCACCACGCGCGGGTAGCCGCGCAGGGTGCAGGAAGAATCCGAAGAATTCTGGAAGTACAGGGTGTAGTTTCGGGCGCCGGGGGAGCCATCTCCAATGGACACCGAAATGTTCAGGTCGTCCAGATCGCACTGGCCGGGGCCTTCAGCAGTGTTGTTGGAGGAGTTCGAAGAACGATCCGAGGAATTCGACGAGCTCGACGAACGTGAAGACTCCGAAGAATGGGAGGATCCGTTCGACGAATGAGAACCCGACTGTGAAGACGAGTTTGAGCTCTTCTGGGAATCCTGCTGAGAATCTGCAGAGTCGTCTGACTTGTTCTGATCGGAACCCTCGCGGGAGGAATCAGAAGAATGAGAGTCAGAGTTCTGCTTCGACTCGTGAGTCCCGGTGTGGGAAGAAGACTCGGAGTGCTCAGAGGAAGAATCGTGGTGCTCCGCATCGGGGGAGTTCACCACGGTAATGGAGCCCGGAGACACAGAAGGGGTAGCCCCGTCGGAGGCTACTCGAATCGTACCGGGCTTGACCGAAGCCGAAGCACTCGGCTGCGCCGAGGTGCCTTCAGCTTCCTGACCGGCCTGGGACGCGCCGCATCCACTGAGCGCGAGCACGCAACAGAGGAGGGTGGTTGATGCGAGTACCTGAGCCGATTTAAACATGATTACATCGCCGCCTGCATTTGGATTTCTGCTCCGTCCATACCGGGGGCGTACTCGACCTGGCAGCACAGGCGGGAGTATTCGTTGGCGACATCGTCGACCATGTCGAGCAGGTCCTGCTCAGCTTCGGTGCGTTCACCGGAAGCTTCGAAGTGCTCGGGGTCGATGAAGCCGTGGCAGGTAGCGCAGGATGCGTTACCACCGCAGGTTGCGAGGACCGGCACACCGTTAGCCTGGAGGGTTTCCAGGAGGGTGTGGTGGTCTTCCCACTGAATGTCGTAGTTTACGCCTGCTTCGTCAGTGACCTTAATCGTTACGCCCATGCGTTCTCCTTCTTCTGTAGTGATGCGTTTCTATTGTAGAGGTAGGGGCTGTTATTCACCGTACTTTGTGGCGCATCCCCAACCCTACCGTCACGCATATCACGGGAACGCATATTAATTTTTATGCTGAATAGCATGTCTGTATTGCCCCCAGTCTACCCCGTATCGCCCTGACAATGCGGGATATCAGCGCCAATGAATACTGCCCCCAGATGCAAAGACATGCTGGGGGCAGTATAAAGAACCGGCACGCGGGCGCGCTTTACGGTGACGAAGACCTACTCTGATTCCTTCCCCGTAGCCTTCTCAGCCTCCTGCTTTTCTGCGCTGTGGTGATTAGCATTCTGGACGCTTCCTCCGGGGCCGCGCACAATACCGCGCACGCTATCACGCGGGTCAGCGTAGCGCAGGTCGATACCGAAGGTATTGCGGATTTGGCGTGCCGAGTTCAGGTGCCAACGCTGCGAATCCGACGGAGTCACCGAGGTGACCGCCTTCTGACCCGGAGCCAGCTTCTCGTGGCGAATGTCGTAGTGCTTACCGCCCATGGTGATGGTGAAGCCGTGCTCCTGCAACAGCTGCACGAACGCATCCACATCGTGCGGAATCTTGCGGCCGCGCTGCCTCTTTGTACCGCTCATTCTCGGCTGCGACTCGAAGGGGTTACGGCTGGGCGCGGTGCCGCGACTAATACGAATCACCTGCTGGTCAGAGTGCGAGAACTCTACCTGGTAGCCGTTGAGCGAGTACACGGTGCGGCTACTGCCGGGAATCGGGCGGCGGTCCTCGGCCTCATCCAGGATGCGGGCAATGTACTCGCCGGTCAGGCCGAGCGCCTTCAGTTGTGCCTGAGCGTCGGGGGAGAGCTGGTAGCCTCCGGCGAGAGCCTGCAACGGGCGCAGCGCGAGTACTTCGGCGGTCAGGGGGTTGAGCACCACCTGGTAGCCTTCCTCTTCATGCGTGTAGAGGGTGACTTCGCGGCCGTAGCGGTTCTCCTGCGCGCTTTCTTGAACCACGGTGCTTGCGGGGGATTCGATGATGTCCAGCAGCAGCTCGTAGGTGAGCCCGTGGCGCATCATGTAATCCATCACGCCGGGGAGCACGCCGTAGATGCGGCGGCGCGGCGGCACGTCACCGTAGAATTCCTTCTCGATGCGCGCGGCAATACGCTGGTTCTCCAGCGGCACCTCGGTCAGCGGAATGAGGCGCTGGTTGGAGGGGCGAATCTTGGCGCGTGCGGCGGCGGGCTTGGGCGCCTGACGGTATGCGTCCACGAGTGCCTGCTGCTGCTCCATGAATTCCTGGGCAATGAGCGGTAGGAGAGTGAAGTACAGCTCTGCCGCTTCGGGCTTGAGCGCGCCGTTCTCATCGAGTAGGGACGCGCCGTCCTTGGAGAGCAAATCCCACGGCTTATCGCTTGCACTGTTCTCTTCGGAACCCTGATTATCCCGGTAGCTATAGGCGGCGAGGGAGGCAAGCTCCTGCAGGCGAACGTACACCTCAAGAGGAACGGTGATCTGCTTAGCGGACATTATTTTTCCTCCTCGGTGGTGTTTTCTGCCCGAGCTGCTTTATCTTCTGCCTGCTTTGCCAGGGTGTTGCTGAGCTCTTCCAGCTGCACCTTGCGCAGGGTTTCTGCGTGCAGGTTGTGGAAGTCCGCTGTCTTCGCCAGGGCCAGAACGGTCCGCTCATCGGGCGAAACCGCAATTTCCAGGCCCTGCGCCGCGTAGATACGCGTCCAGCCTTCAGCCATACGCACGCTCTCGGGGCTGCTCAGCGCCTGAAGCATCAGATCGAAAACGAACGGCGGGTTCTTCTTCAGGAAGGTGCGAGCGCGCTCGCTGAATTCGAGTTCCAGGGCGTTGAGCGAGGTGTATTCGCCCTGAGCCAGGGACGCCTGTGCCGCCTCGTTGTAGTCGGCGTCGTATTCGTCGATGACGGTAATGACTTCTGCGGAGGCGGTGTTCACGTCAACCCGGTAGTCGTCGTGGGTGAAGCGAATGGTCCAGTCGTTGATGCGTTCTGCTTCGCCTTCGCGCAGGATGGTGCGCACGAGCTCTTCGCTGATGTTTTCGCGTTCGAGGCGGGCACGCAGGCTTGGGCGCAGTCGGTAGTTGCGTTCGCGGTCCTCGGCGGTAACGCCACGAGGTGCTGCGGCGACCGGCTCTGCGGCGGGAGCGCTCGGGGTAGGCGCGGCAGGCTTCGGCGCACCTGGTTTCGGTGCGGCAGGCTTCGGGACCGTAGCTATCGGTGCAGCCTGGCTGAGCACGGGCGACTCTTCAGCAGATACCTGCTCGGTACCTGCTACCGACTGCGCGGCTTCCGGGGCGGCAGCTTCGGCCGCCTGCTGACGGGCGCGCAGACCCTCCAGGTACTCTTCGATGCGCGGCGGTCGGTAGGTGAGTGTGGACTTGCGGAACATACCGGGGGAGGGGGCACCGGGAGTCGGTGCGGCAGGCTTCGGCACTGCAGACGTAGGAGTTGCGGGTTTGGGCGCAGCTGGCTTCGGTACTGTGGGCTCGGGTGCCGCTGCTACAGACGTTGCGGCAGCAATCGTTGCCGGGCTCGGCACCGGTGGGGTCTTTTCTGCGGGTGCTTCTTCCGGCACGCTGGGAGCCGGGCTGGGGGCTTGCGCTGCGCGGGCCGCAAAGAGCGCGGGGGAAGGCGCAGGCTTCGGGGCTGCAGGCTTGGGCGCAACAGAAGCGCTAACTTCAGCATCCTCAACTACTGCAGGTTCGGCGGGGCTAGTTTCAACCTCAGCCGTAGGCTCTACAGTATTTTCAGCTGACTGCTCTTGCAGCTCGCCCTGTTCCTCATCAACAGGCTCTTCCTCACCGCGACGCAGGGCGGCAACGAGTTCCTGACGGGAAGTATAAGGAATAATTTCCTCGGGAGAGTCGATATATCGGGGGAAATTCTCGTAGAGAATCTTTGCCGCGGCCTCAAAGAGCTTCTCCGCGGTGGTGTTGGCGGCGGGTGCGCAGGGACAGAGGAGCTCCTGGCGCTGTGCGTCGTAGAGGGACCAGTGGGCGCATCGTTCGGTGGGCGGGAAGTAGTCGAGTGTTCCAAGGTCGGCTATATCGATGAGTGCACCTATCAGGGACTGCGGAATGGATAGCTGTGCCATAGTGCTCCTTCGCGTTGTCTGCTCTCCAGCCTATGTGTGGAGGGTCTTCTTTCCATCCTAGGCGTTTTTTGGCGGGTGTGCCCCGGAGCACGTCATCTGGGAGCGTAAATCTGCGGATTCACAGGTTGAGGCGCACTTTTAGCTCAGTTTTTGGGTGCGGATGCGGCAGCGGCTGGTGGAGCATCATTGCTGCACCTCTATATAGGTATCTCTATGTGCTGTGATTTCTGCGCGCTGCGCCCTCAGCCCTGCGCCGTCTGCCGCGCGTGCGGTGCCTTGTGCTGTACTCGGCGCTTTCGGTGGGGCACTTTTTGAGCGTATTTCTGGGGATACAAAAAATCCCCGGTTCCGAAGAACCGGGGATCGTTGGTGCGCCCGAAGGGATTCGAACCCCCAACCTTCTGATCCGTAGTCAGATGCTCTATCCGTTGAGCTACAGGCGCATGTTCCTCGCTTCGGATTTCTTCAATCCGTCGCGGCAACAGGTACTACTATACGGATGTCGTTAGAGGTGCGCAAGCCGAAAAACTCGAAATTTACCCAAAATCCCCTCCACAGGAATCGAAAGCACCCCGTTTTACCGCATGATTCCGGGGTTTTTGCGCTCGCAAAATTTTTTCAAAATATTTTCTCGGCACCCTAAAACCGGCGCTGCAGGTCCCTGAAATCCCCCGGAGGATCCCGCCGTAAGCCCTAAAAATTCTTTACAGAAATCCTCTCGTACTCTAAGAATGTGATGCGCAGAACTTAAGAAATGGCGTCATAGGAAGCTCTACAGACTATTAATGCGTTATTCTGTAAGCATCACGAGGAAGTGGAGACTGTCCAAGCGTGCATATTCACGATTATTTGCACGCTTGTAGTGTTTAACTGCTTCTTTGTTACTGCAGACCTATCCGGATCAACGTAGTATCCGGGCCACCGATTGAAGGGGAAAACGTCAATGGCTGACACCTCAACTCGTACTCTCTCTGCTGAGCTCGAAAAGGAGCTGCAGAGCGCACCCACTACCCACCAGGGCCTTCTGGACTGGGTTCGCGAAGTTGCGGCCCTGACCCAGCCCGCACACATCTACTGGGTCGACGGCACCCAGGAAGAATATGACCGCCTGGCACAGGAACTGGTCGACGCCGGTACCTTTGTTCGCCTCAGCGATCACGAATTCCCGAACTCTTACGCAGCTTTCTCCGATCCCGACGACGTTGCACGCGTCGAGGAGCGCACCTTCATCTGCTCCGAGACTGAAGAAGGTGCAGGCCCGACCAACAACTGGCGCGACCCCGTCGAAATGAAGCAGACCCTGACCGGCCTGTTCGAGGGCTCCATGCGCGGCCGCACCATGTACGTTATTCCCTTCGTCATGGGCTCCCTGAAGGCTAAGAACCCCAAGATTGCTGTTGAGCTCAGCGACTCCGCATACGTTGTCTGCTCCATGCGCATCATGGCAACCATCGGTAAGGACGTTCTTGCCAAGCTGAACGAGACCAACGGCTTCTTCGTCAAGGCTCTGCACAGTGTTGGTGCACCCCTGGAGCCCGGTCAGGAAGATGTTCCCTGGCCCTGCAACCCCGAGAAGTACATCGTCCAGTTCCCCGAGACCCGCGAAATCTGGTCCTTCGGCTCCGGCTACGGCGGTAACGCTCTGCTCGGTAAGAAGTGCTACGCGCTGCGTATCGCATCCGTTATCGGTCGCGACGAGGGCTGGATGGCAGAGCACATGCTCATCCTGAAGGTCACCAACCCCGAGGGCAAGGTTCGCTACATCTCCGCAGCGTTCCCCTCCGCATGTGGCAAGACCAACTTCGCAATGATGGAGCCCACCATTGACGGCTGGAAGGCTGAGATGGTCGGCGACGACATCGCATGGATCGAGTTCGACGAGAACCACCAGGCACGCGTGGTCAACCCCGAGGCTGGCCTGTTCGGCGTGGCACCGGGTACTGGTTACTCCACCAACCCGAACGCTATGAAGGCTATCGCCAAGGGCAACACCATCTTCACCAACGTTGCACTGACCGACGACGGCTCCGTCTGGTGGGAGGGCAAGACCGACGAGGCTCCCGCACACCTGACCGACTGGACCGGTAAGGACTGGACCCCCGAGTCCGGCCGCCCGGCAGCTCACCCGAACTCCCGCTTCTGCACCCCCGCATCCCAGGTGGACATGCTCGCTCCCGAGTACTACGACCCCGAGGGTGTGCCGCTGAGCGCTATCGTTCTGGGTGGTCGCCGCAAGACCACCATCCCCCTGGTTTCTGAGTCCGAGAGCTGGGAGCAGGGCGTGTTCCGCGCAGTTACCCTCTCCTCCGAGACCACCGCGGCCGCTAAGGGCGCTGTTGGCGTGATTCGCCGCGACCCGATGGCTATGCTGCCCTTCATCGGTTACAACGCTGGTGACTACTTCAAGCACTGGATTGACCTGGGCAAGAAGCACGGCGCTGAGAATATGCCGAAGGTCTACTACGTCAACTGGTTCCGCCGCACCCCCGATGGTGGCTTCGCATGGCCCGGCTTCGGCGAGAACTCTCGCGTTGTGAAGTGGATCTTCGACCGCCTGGACGGCAAGGCTGGCGGCGAGGAGACCTTCCTGGGCACCGTTCCCACCAAGGAAGACCTGGACCTGACCGGTCTGGAGATCTCCGAGGAGGAGCTGAAGGCTGCTCTGGCTGTCTCGAAGGATGAGTGGGCTGCTGAGCTGCCCGGCATCGACGAGTGGCTGGCTAAGTTCGGCGACAAGCTTCCCGCCGAGGTTCGCGAGCAGCGCGATGCTCTGGCAAAGGCCCTGGAGGACTAATCCTTCGAAGGAACTAAAACTCTTCGCTGAGCCGTATGGTTGAGCGTTTGGAAGGGGTGGAATCTCACTGTGAGGTTCCGCTCCTTCCTTCCTTTTATGGGAAGGTTTTGAATCCCCGTCAGATGGGAACCGCCGAGTTTCTCTTGGAGCTATGAGTGTAAGGCTATGCAGTCTACTTGTTCTTGAGAAATACTCTAAAGACATTGGGAGGGTGGCGAGAATACGATAGTGGGTAATCCTGATTTCTTGCGCTCTCACTGCACCGATACAATGCCAATGTAAGATTTTGAGCGCTCTGTGCCTTGGCTGGTTCGGAGCATTTGTTGCCGTCGATGTAGAAGCGGCGGTATCACGAGAAAGATAGAAGGAGTATCCATGCGTTTGACAGCATTCTCGGATGTCTCGCTCCGCGTTCTGATGCTCCTGTCTGCCCTGGAGCCCGGTCAGAAGCTTTCTACCCAGAAGATTGCTGAGGGAGTGGATACCCCCTACAACCATGTGGCGAAGGCTGTGGCCTTCCTCGTGAACATGGGTTATTTGGATTCGACCCGCGGTCGTTCCGGCGGCGTTATGCTCTCGGATGCGGGCCGCTCTGCGACCGTCGGCACTGTTCTTCGTGCTACTGAGGGTGATATTCCCATGATTGAGTGCGAGGATGAGAATGGCCACTGTCCGTTGGATAAGTTCTGCCGCCTGCGCAATGTTTTGGCGAAGGCTCGTGAGGCGTTCTACGCATCGGTTGATTCGGTCATCATTAGCGAGCTGACCGCTGGTGCGCGCCCTGTTGGTCCGGTATTTGTGGAGCTAGGCTTCGCGCCTCCGGAGAATGCGCTGACTGTGCGCTAAGCCTGCACGCTAAAGGAATACGTGGTACCTGTGGAGCTTTCCGGTGGGAGGCTCCATAGAGTTTTTAACACGAAGTTTAGGGTGTTTCTGCGGTTGGTGCGGGGGCTGCCTGGCGGTTCGCGCGGGGTTCTCTCGGGTTTCTTGCAGGGGTTTCTTGCAGGGTTTTCGAGGGGAGTGGGGAGTATTTTGCCGCTGCTTGCGTGACTGCTGGAACCTGCGTGAGTCCTAAATTTGTGCAGTAAATGCAGAATATTGCAAATTTGCTTTTCAAATGCAGAAAATGTGACCATATTCATTTTTGCACCACACTGCATACTTTCCATAGTAAATATATTTTCATTCCAGAATTTTTATGCAGACTTCGGGGCTAGTCACGCGGCGAACTCAAAAACAGTGCTGAAAATATATAGTGTGACGCTCGGCTCTCTCTTTGAGTCAAGCTGAACCATAAGTCTCACCTAGACCCCTCAATATCCCGCAGAAAGTGACCTGCACTCAGCGCAAACACCCCGCAAAATGCTACGGTAAGGGTGCTTTATAAACACTTCGTCACCAACTGAGCTGTCCGAGTGAACGCCCCAGCATCACACATATCAAGGGCATCATCACAACGACCAGGTGACCACACAGGAAGAAGGCAAGACATGCTCTCCGAGAAGTCCCGCCCCATTATTGAGGCAACGCTGCCCATCATTGCTGAGCGCATCAACGACATCACCCCCGACTTCTACCGTCGAATGTTCGCCGCTCGCCCCGACCTGATGGACGGCATGTTCTCCCGCTCCTCCCAGCTCGAAGGCACCCAGCCCCGCGCGCTTGCAGGCTCCATCGCTGTGTTCGCTTCCTACATCGTTGAGCACCCGGACTCCTACCCCGACGAAGTCCTCTCCCGCGTTGCCCACAAGCACGCCTCCCTGGGCCTGAAGGAAGAAGAGTACCCCACCGTCTACAAGTACCTCTTCGAGGCAATCGCCGCTAACCTCGGCGATCTGGCAACCCCCGAAATCGTTGAGGCATGGACCGAGGTCTACTGGCTCATGGGCAACGCCCTCATCAAGCTGGAGAAGGGCCTGTACGCATCCCAGGCAAACGATGTCATGTTCGCACCCTTCAAGGTCGTTGACCGTAAGGAGACCGGCGAGAACGTCGTCGTGCTGACCTTCGAGCCCGCCGATGAGACCCCCATGACCGAGTCCAAGGGCGGCCAGTACATCTCCATCGTCGTTCCCGCACGTGACGGTCTGCGCCAGGCACGCCAGTACACCCTGCTGCCCAGCGAAAAGAACCAGCGCCGCATCGGTGTGAAGCTCGACCCCAACGGCGAGATGACCTCCATCCTGCACGAACTGAAGATTGGCGACGTCGTCGAGATCTCTAACCCCTACGGTGACCTGACTCTGGAAGGCTTCGGCAACCCCGAGGCACCCCTGTACCTCTTCTCCGCAGGTATCGGCACCACCCCCATGCTCAGCTTCCTCTCCGAACTGGTTGAGAAGGGCTCCCAGCGCCCCGTAACCGTAGTTCACGCGGACCGTAGCCTGGACACCTGGCCCCTGCGCGAAGAGCTCACCGAGCTCGTCAACAAGCTGCCCAACGCACGCCTCATCTCGTTCATCGAGGGTGAGGGCGGCGACTTCGCCGGCCGTGTCGACGTGTCCAAGCTGGACGTGCCCTCCGACGCTAACGTTTACCTCTGCGGCCCGCTGCCCTTCATGCAGGGCGTACGCTCCGCACTGGTGGAGGCAGGCGTCCCCGGCAAGAACATCAACTACGAGATCTTCGGCCCCGACCAGTGGATGCTCCACGACCAGGCTCGCGAAGCGTAAAAACCCCGTAAGCCGGCTCGTCCGCTAGGTTCCTTAAACCTGGCTAGGTTCTCCTCTTAGACAGAAGAACCTAGCCGGGTTTTTAGAACTCAAAATAAAAAGTCCCGCCCCGCAGACGAATCTGCGGGGCGGGACTTTTTAGTAGCTAGCTAGTGCTTAGCCCTGGCGAACCAGAGCCAAAACCTCGTCGCGGACGCGCTCCATAGTCGCAACATCCGGTGCCTCAAGGTTCAGGCGCAGGAAAGGCTCGGTGTTCGAAGGACGCAGGTTAACCCACCAACCCTCTTCGGTGTTGGTGAAGGTGGTGCCGTCGGAGTCCTCAACAACCACGGGAGCGTTAGCGTAGTGTGCACGCACGCGGTCCACAGCGGCAGCCTTGTCTTCCAGCTCGGAGTTAATCTCACCGGAAGCAACGTACGGGGAGTACTTCGCGCTGATCTCGGAGAGGGGCTTGTCGCCGCCACCCAGAGCAGCCAGCACGTGCATTGCAGCGAGCATGCCGGTGTCTGCGTTGAAGAAGTCCTTGAAGTAGTAGTGAGCGGAGTGCTCGCCACCGAAAACGCCGTTCTCCTCAGCCATAACAGCCTTGATGAAGGAGTGGCCCACACGGGTCTTCACTGCGCGGCCGCCCAGCTTCTCAACCAGCTCAGGAACAGCCTTCGAAGTAATCAGGTTGTAAATGATGACGGGCTCTTCGTTGCCCTCAGCCTTCGCACGAGCAATCTCGCGCTCAGCAACCAGAGCGGTCACAGCCGAAGGAGTAACGGGCTCGCCCTTCTCGTCGATGACGAAGCAGCGGTCTGCGTCGCCGTCGAATGCCAGACCAATGTCGGCACCGTGCTCAACAACAGCCTTCTGCAGGTCAACCAGGTTAGCCGGCTCCAGCGGGTTAGCCGGGTGGTTCGGGAAGGTACCGTCCAGCTCGAAGTACAGGGGAACGATTTCCAGGGGCAGGCCCGGCAGGATGGTGTCGCCCAGAACAGCGGGAGTGGTCATACCACCCATACCGTTACCAGCATCAACAACAACCTTCAGAGGGCGGATGGAAGACAGGTCAACCAGCTTGCGCAGGTACTCTGCGTAAGGCTTGAGGATGTCCTTCTCAGAAACGGTGCCGACCTTCTCCACCGAAGGAATCTCGCCCGCATCCAGGTACTTCTGAGCCAGGTCGCGAATATCGAACAGACCGGACTCGGAAGACAGGGGAACAGCGCCAGCCTTAGCCATCTTCATGCCGTTGTACTCTGCGGGGTTGTGGCTAGCGGTGAAGGTAACACCGGCAGCGTTCTCAACGCCACATGCGAAGTACAGAACGTCAGTGGAGATCAGGCCGATCTTCTCAACATTTGCACCGCGAGCGGTTGCACCCTGGGCGAATGCATCCATGAATTCGGGGGAGGAGGGGCGCATGTCGCCACCGACCAGGATGGTCTGGCCCTCCAGGCCCAGAATGTCTACGAAAGCCGCGCCAGTGGCACGAACAGTCTCTGCGGTAATGGTCTCGCCGACGATGCCACGCACGTCGTACGCTTTGAATGAGTCATGTAGATTAATAGTAGTCACGCCTTTTATTTTAGCGGTAAAGAAGTGTAATTAGCCTCTATAATGGGCAGGTAAAACCTTATAAATTCTGCTGAATGTATGGGTTTTTTATCACGTCACTTGCTTCAAACAACTCACGTCGAGAGGTATTTTCCCCCATGGGTGAGATTTTTTCCCTAAAAAACCAGATTCAGAATTATGCGTGGGGCTCCCGCGAAATTCTCGGACGCATGCGTGGCGTGCCTGTCCCCACCGAACAGCCTGAGGCTGAGGTGTGGGTTGGCGCGCATCCGGCTGCACCTTCCCGTGCCACCGTTGATGGCACTGAATCCCCGCTCAACGAGCTGATTGTGGAGAACCCCTCCCGCTTCCTGCGTCCGGACCGTATCTCTGACTGGTTCCCCTTCCTCTTTAAGATTCTTGCGATTGATGCGCCGCTGTCCATTCAGGTGCACCCCACCCCCGAGCAGGCTATCGCTGGTTTCGAGGACGAGCAGGCACGCGGCATCGCGATTGACGCGCCGCACCGCAACTACAAGGACCGCTACTCCAAGCCCGAAACCGTCATCGCGTTGACCCAGATGCGCGTGCTCACCGGTGTGCGCACCTCCGAACAGCTGGCAGAACTGGCGAAGGCATTCAAGGCTGACTGGCTGGCAGAGCGCGTGGAGCTTACCCCCAAGCAGCTGTTGACCGAGATTATTCGCATGCCCGAAGACGCTGCCGCAACCGCTGTTGAACAGCTCGTCGAGGTGGCAGCACAGCTGACCGGCTCCGAAAACGCGCTCATTGCTGACGCCGCTGAGCTCGTACAGATTGTTGCCGGCAAGTACCCCGGCGACCGCGGCCTGCTCGTCGCATTCGTCATGAACCTGGTGCACCTGGCACCCGGCGAATCCGCATTCACCCCCGACGGCCAGGTGCACGCCTACGTCTCCGGTACCGCCATTGAGCTGATGAACCCCTCTGATAACGTGATGCGCGCGGGTCTGACCGCAAAGCACATCGACACCGAGGAGCTCATCAAGGTTCTCGGCGAAAGCCAGGACGCCCCCGTGATTCAGCGACCCACCCCCGATAACGCACCCGTGGGCACCTACGCCATGTGGGATGAGCGCATGAGCGTAACCCGCATCCGCGTTGAAGAAGGCAAGCCGCAGGAATACACCTTCGAGGGTATTAGTGCCGCACTGAGCGTATCCGGTGAAATCACCATTCACGCGGCAGACGGCAACGGCACCGAAGAGTTCGTGCTGGGCGCCACCGAGTCGGTACTGCACGTGGGTGAGCCCTCCGAGGCAACCCTGAGCGGTAGCGGTGAGCTGTACATCGCTTCATATGTTTAGGAAATAATCCTCGATAACTAAAACTTCTAGACAGTTTCTAGACAGTTATAACTAGTCAGTTATAAGGAGTGTCGAAAGATACTTTAAAGCTGACGCATAATCAAAGAATCCACGTTCTTCCCTGTATCTATTCAGACCGGGGGAGGCGTGGATTTTTTTATGCCCCGAATATGGGATGCAGGGGGTATTTTTGTGTCTACCCTGCACAGTGTGTTCTGGGTAACCTATAATTGCTCTTATAAATATGCGTGTACCTGAGCCTTTATGCACCTCTTCATTGGGTACGCAGCCCCATACCACTAGGAGAACACCGTGAAGATTATCCTCACCGTCACAGGCATCGACCACGAAGGCATCATCGCCGCCGTGACCGCAACCC
>ERZ772978.298-NODE-298-length-19900-cov-4.5489_pt1 | contig 19900 bp, 10 predicted proteins | sample MGYA00511675_ERZ772978 | MGnify/ENA primary metagenome ERZ772978 (study PRJEB29015, sample SAMEA2738092) | human oral metagenome | biome: human oral; feature: human-associated habitat; material: saliva | place: China | collected 2156 ... | reverse complement strand
CTCGCCCTGGCCCACCGCCGCATCCTGACCCTGCACGCCATGATCCGAGATGGAGCCCTCTACGACCCACAACCAGCCACGAAACTACCCGCCGCCGCTTGACACACCACATAAGGGCACCCCCCCCGGTAGCCGCAAGGGACCGGACCGTAAACAGGCTGTGACAGGCGCCGCTTCTGTCACAAGGGTCAGTCACGTTCCTAAGGACACTGCTCAGAGACCGACGCGAAGGGCAGACGCGGTGGAGGACGACATCGACGCAAGCTCCCAGGCCGAAAGGATGACTAGACAACACTCATCCTCTCCACGGGACTCGCGCCCCGTCTCAACGACACGCCACACCTGTCAACGCTCGGCCGTCTTCACCGACCGACTCTGCGACTCCCGGCCACATCTCGTCAACAACGGTGGGGCTGAGATGAAGTGGGATGACCTATGTCAGGATCCGAAACAAATCTACCAGTCCATTGACTAGACGCCACCTCAGCGCTAGTATCAATCGCATGCATAAACATCAGCAATGGCGGCAGCCCAATGGGAATCCCCAGTCTAAAGTGTGGTTGGTGCAAAGGGTTGCGAAGCAACTCAACTGCGCCGAAGAAGAAATCGACAGTCTGGCTCCGCTCAGCGATCTCGGTCTCGAATCGACCGAGATGATGCAGATCATGGGAGAGATTGAAGACATATGGTCGATCGAGATTCCGACCTCTCTTTTGTATGACATCCGAACTATCGAGGGGCTAGCGGATTACATCGACACAGGAGAGTGTAACAATGATGAAAGGATAGACGCGTTACCTGCAAAGAAAAGACTGCATATCAGACAAAATGCCATAAATGATGAAGATCCCGTATGTATTACTGGGATGTCTGCGCGCTTCCCGGGAGCAGACGGCGTAAAAGCTTTCTGGGATCTCCTAATCAAGGGTGAGACGATTTCCCAGCCGGTGCCAAGTGAGCGGTGGGACAGTATTAGACTTGTTCACACGGACTCGAGTCATCCTGGAACGTCCTACACAAATAAGATTGCTCCAGTCGAGAGGATGACTAGCTTCGACCGAAAATATTTTGGGCTGTCTTATCGCGAAGCACTTTTTATGGATCCGCAGCAAAGGATTGCGCTGCAGATAGCAAGACAGGCCCTCGACGACGCGGGCGTCGTGCGGGATCAACATGAAGTTTTAAATACGGGCGTATTTATTGGAATGATGGCCTTATCGCAATATGCGACGGTGCTGAGAGAAAAGCTTGGTGAAGATGCACTAGATGACCCATATTTTTCACTAGGGACGTCAGCTAGTGTTACAGCCGGTAGAATCTCATATCTCCTTAACTTGCAGGGCCCCAGTCTGGTGGTGGATACAGCCTGCTCGTCGTCGCTTGTCGCCCTAGATATTGCCATCAAGAATCTTAAGCAAGGTTCTTGTCGCAATGCTCTCGTCGTGGGTGTGAACGCTGTGCTTCACCCAGACTCACTCCGGCAGGGTAGTAAAATGCGGATGCTTTCGCCCAGCGGACGGTGCTGGACGTTCGACGCCAAGGCCGATGGGTTTCTTTTAGGCGAGGGCTGTGGGGCTGTCTATTTGGAAAGAATGTCGGACGCCGTAAGGAACGGGCACCGAATCGATGCCGTCATTCTGGGGTCAGCCGTGAATCAGGACGGGCGCAGCAATGGAATTACTGCACCGAATAGGTCAGCGCAGGTTGCTGTGATCAACAGTGCGTTAACCTCAGCAGGTGTTGACCCATGGGAGGTCGACTATGTTGAGGCTCATGGGACTGGAACTGTGCTTGGTGACACTATAGAAATAGATGCACTTTCTGAGGCTTATGGTATCAAACGAAAGTCACCTTTGTATATAGGTGCAGTGAAAACGAATATTGGACATTTGGCTGGCGCTGCCGGGATGGCAGGGCTCATTAAAACCGTCCTTGCAATGAAACAGGGTGTGATTCCCTCAAATCGAAACTATGAAACACCCAATCCGCGAATTCACTGGGACTCTCGCGACTTTGCTCTACCGCTGAACGCCGTTCCCTGGGACACCGTGAGTGAATCTGGACGTGTTGCTGGCATCAGTTCTTTCGGGTGGTCCGGAACTAACAGCCACGTTCTTCTGTGTAATGTTGACGCTTTTGTCACGAGAATGAGTAGGGGGGGTGATGGCGGCAAGACGTCTGCTCTTACGGAACTACGCGATAAATCTCCCGTTTGCCGGTCGGGTGATACCGTTATTCCTTTATCGGCAGCTACTTCTTCTAGTCTAGTTGACTATGCAAAAGTGCTAGCTACAGAAATAGAAAATAATGATGATCAGATTTCGGCGATAAGTCAGACGCTCAAGGCGTATCGTGAGTCGTTAAGTCACAGAGCAGTTGTCGCTGGTCGCCGTGCGGATGAGCTTGTCCAGGCGCTCCACGAGCTTACCGATGCCGATGTGATGGACACTCGGGCCTCGAGACAGAGAACGCCTTACGGCGTATTCGTGTTTCCTGGATCCGGACATGACAATCAACAGTCCATAAAAATACTGTATGAAGCACATCCAGGTTTCAGACAGGCCATTGACCAGTGCGTTGAAGCTGGGCGTATCCTAGAACCCGAAGTCGATATTGCTGCGATTCTGGGGATTAGAGAGTCTGAGAAGGACTCGCCACAGTCTACTCTAGCCACACACCTGCTGGCGTTCTGTGCCGGATATGCGTCGGCGAAAATGTGGGAGTATGATGGGATAACCCCAGATGCGGTCATCGGCTATAGCATTGGCGAACTTAGTGCGGCTGCATGGGCGGGCGTCTTCTCGATCGAGGACGGTGTCCGTTTGGTATGCGAGAGAGCCAGGGTTCTAGAGACCGCATCTGATGGATACATGCTTGTTGCGGCGGCCGACTATAATCGTTTGAGCAGGATTGTCAGCTATCCAGTGGGGGAAGTGGTTATCAAGGCGGGTCCGCACGCAACTGTGGTCGCGGGATCTGAAAAAATGGCTGACGAAGCGGAATCGCTTATTCGAAAAGCTGGCATCGCTGTTTCCCGAATCCCGACTCATTTACCTATGCATTCAAGTATCATTGGAAGTGAAGTTGGTTCGGAATTGCGTCAGGCGTGTGCGAAAGTTTCCTACCAGGATTCTCGTGTACCTATCTTTGCTGGACTTTCAGGGGAATGTCTGAAATCGAAGGAGGCTCTCGGTGAGACATACTGGACTGAACACGCATGCAAGCCTGTAGATTTTGCGAGAAGTGTGCAGAATGCAGCCGAAGCAGCTAGTCTTTCAGAAAGGACTTTGTGTTTCTTCGACATGGGAACTGGCGAGATTGGCAGCATGGCGATGCAGGTTGTCTTCAGTCGGCAAGAGAAAGCAACATGCTTTCGAACGATGCGTACCCAGATGGACAAGATTACCGAAGACGACGGTATCTATGAGGAATCCTTGTGGCGTGCATGGATGAAGGGGTTCGACGTTGACGTGACGGAAAGAATAGATGTTACTCCGTACTCGTTGCCCCAATACCGATTTGATGAGGAACGACTGTGGCCTTCTGGAGATTCCGGGCCAGCGAGCGTTCAGAGCGATAGTGCGTCCATGGACGGCGGCCGGATCGCCGGTCCTGACGTCGAGCTGTTGGTTCCGGGATGGACACAATCAGATTCCGTCGAAATAGAATCGAATCGGGGGCCAGAGGCGGTAGTCCTAGTGGGTGCCGACAACGAGTTTGGCGAGTTAGTAGCGGTAATGTTGGCAGACATGCTTCCGTCGCGAAGCGTTGTTGAACGTTATATGGACTTGTCCGATCGTGAGGACTCGTTGAGCGACGTGATCGAAGGTGCCAAAATGCGCGTGGCAACGAATTTTGAAGCCGGGTACGCATCGACTGCTAGGTCAACTGTTGTGGACATACGGGCATTGCAGCACCCCACTAGTGGCCGAACGAGCCAGGACTTTGAGGCGAATTATCTGGATGTACGGAATCTTTGCAGAAATGTACTGAATTGCGCCCCGCTGGAGCTATTGGTCCTGACGCCTGATGCGTTTTCAAGCCGGACGGGAAAGCCCGTCCGCCCATCGTCTCGTGCCGCGTTAGGCCCACTCCTTTGCACGCATCAGGAGCATCCAGATGTGATCTGCCGACTCGTTGACCTTGAGCAGGCAGCTGTTGATGGCGTACCGTTGGAAATGGCCGCACGCTACGTGGCGCAACTTGTTGCTAAAGAAATAGAGTTACCTTCGGTCGGGGATGTGTCTCCGTGCGTGCGTTACGAAGGGAATCGACGCTTTGTCCGTCACTTGGACCCTCTTGGCATGGGACGGGCGGCTCGAGGTTGTGACACACCGGATGTAAGGCAGTATCGGAATATTGCTATCGTAGGAGGTCTCGGCCGCGTAGGGCGGGCGCTGGCAGGTGAGATGCTCAGAAGACACGCTCCGCAGTGCCGAGTAGCCGTAATCGGAAGGTTAGGTGGCCGACCAGGTCAATTGTGGACGGAGGTAGAACGGCAAGGAGCGACGCATGCCGAAAGACTACGCTGGCTCGATACGACAAATCAGCAGTACCCCGGACTATGTGGAATAGAAGGCGACGTTCTGGATGTTGCCTCGATTCGGGCTGCGCTTCTGCGGGCGAGGTCTGAACTGGGTTCTGTCGATCTTGTAATCCAGGCCGCTGGCAGCACGGAAACCTCGGAGTTCTTCCTGATCAGTTCTGATCAACGAAATGCACGAAAGAATAGTGAAGCAAAGGTATCTGGCACGAATTGTCTGCTGTCAATACTTAAAGATGATCTGCCAGGCTGTCCAGTTGTGCTGATGTCTTCCATCTCTACGTTATTAGGTGGGCTAGGATTCAGCGGATATATTGCTGCGAATGCGTATCTCGAAGCACTGGCCGAGTCTGAGCCCACTGGCAACAGAGTCCTAGCTATTGGGTGGGATACGTGGAGAGATACTCTTAAGCCTGAGTTTCCCCAAAACGATGCGTCAGCTAACATTAGACGGCAGCATGCATTGGGCAGTCCCGAGGCCGTGGAGGCTCTGTTCGTTGCGTTGGCCTCCGAGCATCGAGTTGTGATGGTGTCGGCAGGTGACATGACGAGTCGGCTTCATGGCAGCGTCAGGCTGGGCGCTATCTCTAACGCCAGGCAGAGTGTGGTACAACCTGGTGTATCGGATCACCGCAGTGGTCCTCGCAATACGGTTCTGTCTACTTCATCGATACGCAACACAGTTCGGCGAGCATGGAGCGAGGCGCTGGGAGAAGATTCTCCCAGCGACGACGTGAATTTTTTTGATGCCGGAGGAAATTCCCTTGTGGGCGTCCAGTTAGTCGAGACGATTTCACGAGATTTTAATATCTCTGTGCCGATCGCGTCGCTATACGAATCCCCGACTATCTCTCGAATGACAAAAATGGTAGAAGAAAGGCTCGGTAAGAGTCCGGATATGTCAACTGGAGTCGAGGGGCGGTATTCGGGAAACCAGATATTGAGCGATCTGAGTTCGGAGAAGGTGGCTCGGGGCTTGGATACTTCTACGTCTGATTATCGTGAAGAATTGGACAGTGAGTTAACGCCTAGAAGGACGATTCCGAATGAGCAGCAGTGTGTAGCTATCATTGGCATGTCGTGTAGGTTTCCTGGCGCGGATTCGGTGGACGAGTACTGGAAGAATCTTATTGAAGGCGTCGAATCCTTCAGTGAGTTCCCCGAAGACGGCAGCCAGGGTGGTTCGACACGTTCTTCGGTAGACAAGGCGAGAGGACGCTATATAAATAGGCGGCCAATTTTGCGTGATATTCGGCAATGGGATGCGGAAGCGTTCGGGGTATCACCGTTTGAAGCCTCAATTACTGACCCTCAGCAGCGAGTTTTCCTGGAACTGGCATGGGAGGCTCTCGAAAGTGCGGGGTATCCAGCGCACGGCACGGACTGTGTTACAGGTGTGTTTGCTGGATCGAATATTAGTACGTACTTGCTCAATAATTTGATGCCAAATAGTGGCGTTCGCAATAAAATGAACGACTATCAGGTGGAGCTTACAAACGATAAGGATGCTTTGCCGTTAAAGGTGTCCTATAGACTCAATTTGACAGGGCCGAGTGTTGCGGTTCAGACGTTCTGTTCGACCGGCTTGGTGGCAGCACATCAGGCAATACGTAGTTTACGTGACCGGGAGTGCGACATGGCGCTGGCTGGCGGCATGTCTATTAGAGTACCGGACCATGTCGGATATATTTATCAGAATGGAAGTATGGAGAGTGCCGACGGCAAGGTCTGTGCATTCGACAGGCGGGCATCGGGAACAGTGTTCGGTGACGGTGGGGGAATTGTACTCCTCAAGCGGTACGAAGATGCTGTAAAAGATCACGACAATATTCTTGCGGTGATACGAGGTAGCGCTGTAAATAATGACGGCGCTGTGAAGGCAGGCTTCACAGCGCCCAGTGTTCAGGGGCAAGTTGAGGCGATCCAGAAAGCTCTGAAAGATGCTCAGTGCACTGCGGACGAGGTGGGATATATAGAAGCACACGGAACTGGGACGGCGATCGGAGATCCGATCGAGTATGAGGCGTTATCACGGATATATGGTAGTGGAAGAACGGGTAGGCTCTGCATTTTGGGGAGTGTAAAACCCAATATTGGTCACCTAGATCGAGCATCGGGTATTGCTAGTCTTATCAAGGCCGTGCAGATGGTCCGCGACAGGATCATTCCTCCTTTGATTAACTTTTCGGCCCCAAATCCGCATTTGGATAGTCAGACAGTATGTTTTGATTTCATGGTAGAGAAAAGTGCGTGGGTGGGCGCGGGAGAACCTATGCGAATTGCGATCAATTCGCTCGGTATGGGGGGCACTAATGCGCATATGCTCATCGAAGAGGCTCCTAAGATGCAACGGCAGCCTGAGATAGATTCTCCCCATATCGTTACGGTGTCTGCAACTACTTCGGACGGCCTCCAGTTGCTCTTAGCACAGCTTGAAAATACCTTGAGTTCGAGCCAAGCACGTCTGGACGATATAGCGTTCACGTTGAATCATGGTCGTGATCACTGGTCTTTGAGAGCAGGATGGGTAGTTTCGTCAACCAGCGAGTTGCTGGAAGAGCTCAAGGTAGCGGTTGAAGCTCCACAAAGTAGGAAGGATCCTGCCTCAGACATAGATAAGGTCGTCTTGGTGCTCGATGGAGGCTTAGGCAGGGTGACAGCTGCATTAGAGGAAGCTCTTACTCCCCCGTTTGTCGATGCCTCGGGCCTGGCTGCGGCTGTACAAGAGGCGGATCGACGGGGCATGACCGATGCGCCGGAGCTGATTAGGGAACTCCTGGATGACCCGAGAGGTCATCGCGTTGAATCACGACCTCTGGGCCGCGCGGAGCAGTATATCTTGAGTGTTCTGATTGACTACATGGTTCTGGACATGCTGGTAGATGCAGGCGTTCCGCTGTGTACTGTGCTTGCTGCAGGGCCGGGAAATTTGGCTGCGTCCATTTATTTTGGTGAGATGGAGTGGGAGGATGCCTTTGCATATGTTCTGGATCGCCACCCTGATGTTTCCGTGGACCAGACAGACTGCGGAACCGACCGGCCTGACGGCTGGAGGCGTTGGACACATAATGGCGACAGCGGGTGGTGCCAGGATAGAATCAACAGTTATAGCGAAGCTGTTGACGTATGCACTGGTTGTGCTACTTACGAATCCGATGACGCTGATAACACGGCTAGAGTCAGCAGCACTGCAAGTCCAGATGTGCATCAAGGTGATAGTACGATCCTAACCGTCTTCCCTAGCAGGGACTGGATCGGGTACAAACGGTATCCGCTTCGTAGCGGACTGCTGGCGGTGTGGCTCCGTGGAACGGACATTGCGTCGTCTCGCCTACTTAGTTGTGACGGACACCGGATCGCACTGCCAACGTTCCCTTTCAATCGTGCGCCGCATTGGATCGATGCGCCTGCGTTCGATGTGGAGATGGGGCATGCGGATATTGCAAATTCTAATGTAGAAGATCCTCTGAACGAGATAGAGCAGATCGTCCGGAGACCTTGGCCGCGGTGGTTTTATGAGCCCAGATGGGATCGTGTAGCGATGCTTCGTTCTACCTCGTGCCGGACCTTAGAAGGAAGACGAGTACTACTTCTCCTGCCGCAGGATCGTACGGTGGCGCAGCAGATCGTCGAGGACTGCCAGCGCCTTTCAGGGCTACGCCCCTGCACTGTTATGGTTGGCGATTCTACGCGCAGTTTAAGTGCGACGGATTTCGAAGTTGATCGAAACGACGTGGTAATTGGGCTCACCACGACGTTGCGTTCATTGACTGTAGCGGGCATCGAGATTGATGACATTCTGCATTGTTGGTCGTACGGTGATGCCCATCCACACGACGAGGAACTTGCACAGGGGCCTTATTCGTTAACCGCGATTGCTGCGTGGCTAGCGACTCGACGGGCGAAGGGGGACATTCGAGTCACAGTATTGGCCACCGACGGACTGAGCCAAGATGGAGATGCAGGAGGACGCGTCCCCGTACGCGCCATGCTTGCAGGCCTACTCAAAGGTATGTCTTTCGAACTAGAAGGCTGCGCCACGAGGTATATCGACCTGGACAGATATCAGGGAGATCTAGATGCTTTCATGACGACGGCCTGGCTGGAAAACGAAACATCCAAATCAACGCATTTGGTTGTCCGCTGCTCAGAGGCATGGAGCCGTTCGTGGAAGGAAACTGCGATTACAGGTAGTGGTGCTGAATGTAATGTAAATGGAGGTGACGCTAGGATTGAGTGCGACGGGGGCGTGTACCTAGTAACAGGAGGCACTGGAGGGCTTGGAATCGAGATGGCGATCAGACTGGCTGAGGGAGGAGCCAGGAAAATAGTTCTCGTGGGACGAGATTCTGCAAACATCATTGAGCGTCCAGACGGAACCTGGGCGTCGTGCGACGAGATACAGAGCAGTCGCATTGACCGGATTGGCGCGGCCATCCAGACAATGAGAGCATACGGAGCGGATGTCGAAGTCGTGTCGTGCGACATCAGGGACAAGGACGCCGTGGCCCGTCTCTTCAGTTCAGGGAGTCTCGAAAATCTCTGCGGTATTGTTCATGCAGCAGGCGTTCCTGGAGGTGCTCTCGTGCAGGCGTCCGGACAGGAGGAATATGGCAGGGTTATGGCGGCAAAGGTGCTCGGAACGCTGAACTTGCTCAATGCGGTACGTGGCTTGGAGAACTCAGACTCCGTTCAGTGGATCGTACAGTTTGCTTCGCTTGCCTGCATAACTGGTGGGGGTCCTGGACAAGCGATTTACGCTGCCGCTAATTCGTGCATGGCCGCCATTGGGGAGACCTATACAGATCTTCCTGTGAAAACGATCTTTTGGGACGAGTGGAAGTGGGATGCATGGCTTGCCGCTGACGTCAATGTAGCGGACAGTGCTGTTGGGCGCCGTTTAAGCGAAATTCGACGTAGAATGGGTTTGTCGTTCGATGAAGGATGGGCTGCAATGGTTATGGCATTGAAGCTTGAGGCAAGAAGTGTCATTGTATCGACGAGGCCGCTACAGCAGTTGATCGACGCCAGCTCACGAATGACGTTGTCTCAGCTGCTTAATAATAGCCTCGAACAGGGGGGTGGCCGATGCAACAAGTTCTCAAATGTAGATTCGGCAGACTTAGATAACACCGTGTTAGAGGTATTAAGGTCAATCCTGGGCGTACCCAGCTTGGGCTTTAATGACGACTTTTTTGATATGGGAGGCAATTCTCTTCTCGCTATTCAGGTTGCGGCAGACCTAAGCGACTCATATGGTATTGAACTGAATCCGGGTGATATGTACTCGTATCGAACTGCTCGTGACATAACTGAGTGGGCGAAAAAGAACGGTTCAAACATCCATGGCAACATCCCAAGTGTGAAGGAGGGCTCCCGAAGAGGCAGTGCTCGACGCGCAGCTCGCTCGACGCGTCTGGCTCAGATGCGGGCAGATGCAGAATGGAAGGAAGACTGAAGAAGAATGGACAGTGTACTGATCACAGGTATGGCGTTTAGGCTTCCAGGAGCACAGACGTACAATGAGTTGTATGCCATGCTACATTCTGCTAGGGTAAACATACGTAGTCAGCCTCGGGATACCCAGGCGGACGACGTCACAGGACTTCCTTGGGCAGACGTGCCGTCGGCACCAGCGGCGGCCATCCTGACTGACATCGATAGATTTGAGAACGAAATGTTCGACATCGACGGTCACGAGGCAGAGCTCTTGGACCCGCAGCAGCGCGTGCTCATGGAAATTGTATGGAACGCGCTTGAATCTTCTAACACCGATCCCTCCAGAGGCGTACCCGGCGCGGGCTTGTTCGTCGGATCCACCCCGTCCACTTATGTTTTCGGCCTCATGAGTTCACATACAGTTGGGAGTGATCGGCTCGCGGAACTCCTTAACATTCACAGTTGGAGCGGCTTCGTAGCACGACTATCGCACGCCCTGGGAATCGATGGACCAGGACTGGCACTTGAGTCATTCTCATCCAGCGGGCTCGTCGCCTTTCACCTCGGAGTGGAGTCCTTGCTTAACCACGAGTGTGATAAGGCTATCGTATGCGGGGCCTCTATCAAGATACCGCAGTTCCCCCTTTATAAGGAGGCTTCACGTTCGGGACGCTGCCTCCCATTTGATAGGCGGGCAGACGGTACTGTGGTGGGCAATGGTGCAGTATGTTTCATACTAGAGAGAGAGTCTGATGCAAAGACACGTGGGGCTCCACACCGCGCGAGAATACTTGGCACGGCAACCAATATGGATGGGCGAAGTTATCCGGGAATCCGGTCATTCGAACGCTCAGCTAAAGAACGCGTGATGGTTGAAGCCATGATGGCGGGTGGCGTTGACCGCGAGTCGATCGATTATGTAGAGGCCCACGCTTGTGGTGTCGAACTGGCTGACCGTATCGAGCTAGCGGCTATATCGAGAGCCTATCAGAGTATGGGGCGATCCAACAAACTCAGAGTCGGTTCTCTCGCTGGTAACATCGGACACTTGGATTCAATTGCCGGCCTTGCCGGACTTCTCAAATGCGTCTTGATGGTGGAGCAGCGTATATGCTTTCCCCAGGTGATGGGAGAGTCTCCACTTATCACGGGGGAAGGGCTGCCAACGGGCATTGTTATCAGTCCTGAGCCTCGGGAGCAACCAGGCAAGAACGATCTAAGGGTTGCAGTAAACTCTTTTGGTTTGGGTGGCGTTAATGCCAACGTAATACTGGAACATGCATCTAATACATATCCTGCTCAGAAGACGAGTTCCCGCTCTTCGCCAGTCGAACTGCGCCTTAGTCAACGATCGGGTGCGATGCTAAAGGTTTACGAAAGACGGCTGCTTGACGCGATTCGTTCCACTCCTGGTCTTCCTATTGGCTACCTGCGGAGTGTGATGGCTGATGGGAGGCCGAGGTGGCGTGTTGGTGCAGACTACCTTGTGTCTTCTAGCGACGAACTGGCTGATCAACTTCGGAATTCAATCAATGACGGAACGCAGGAGGCACACGAGAGCGAAGGTTGTGATGTCACAGAAGGGCTTGAGTCGTCTCGTTGTCCGGAGCCAGTGCCGCGTCTGGGTACTGGAGAGATTCCAGGAACCGTGATGAGCGGAAAACGCTGGTGGCACAAGTCCATCGACAGGTCAAGGTCCATTTTTCGTGAGTGAGGAGCGACAAAAGTGAATGAGTTGAGAGTTGGCGTCATTGGTGCTGGTACTATGGGGACGGGGCTGGCGGAGCGCTTCGCCGGACATGGTTTAACCGTCACGCTTATTGACACAGATCCTGAACAGCTAGATAGTGCCAGGCGCAACGTAGAGACGTTTGAAAGGACATCGCCTTTGCTCGGGCTTGCGTACACCCCGTCTAGCAACGTTAGCGAATTGGTGACATACTCTGACCAAATGGCGGACCTTTGTGGGGTGGATTATGTTATCGAGAATGTTACCGAGGATTTTTCGGTCAAAAGGGATGTGTATTCTACCATCGATGACGTGTGCGGGAGCCAGATGGTCGTGGCTGCAAACACCTCATGTATACCGATTACAAGGCTTGCTGGGGTGCGGTCCTGTCCTGAGAATACTATAGGTATTCATTTCATGAATCCTGTCCCGAAGAAAGACACTGTCGAGCTCATCCGCGGGCGCCAGACAGGAGAGCGTGCCGTAGAGCAGACGCTAGGCCTGCTGAAGCGGACAGGTATACGTCCGATCGGAGTGAACGATTCCGCCGGCTTTGTCACGAACCGAGTACTGATGATGACGATCAACGAGGCAGCCTTTCTGGTGCACGAAGGAGTGGCTCAGGCTGAGCATATAGACGACATCTTCAGGTCGTGTTTTGGGCACGCGTCGGGACCGCTCGAAACAGCCGATTTAATTGGAATTGACGTCATTCTCGCAAGCATCGACGAGCTCTACAAGGAGTACGGCGATCCGAAGTACCGGGCGTGCCCGTTGCTCAGAATGATGGTGGACTCGGGAGACACCGGGCGTAAGAAGGGAGTGGGTTTCTATCAATATTGATGTCATACAACTACAATTAGTCTGAGTCGTGTAGACGATGGGACATTCGAGTCCCTCTGAATATTAGGAAGGTAGCACATGTACTCACAAGAACAGGTTCGGGACGAGCTCAAGACGTTTCTTGCTCGCAGAATTCCTGAAGACATCCTCGATGACGACCTGAATATTTTTGAATCTGGATACATTAACTCGATGTTTGCAATGGAAATCGTGATGCATATTGAAGAGATCCTGGGTTTTCGTATTCCTGCAAATAGGCTGGATATGAAGAGCTTCCGGACGCTGGGTAGCATCACACAACTGGTCTGTTCACTACGTGACGAGGCAGGTAACTTGGAGGGCGAGGAACGGTGAGTGTGCTGCATGCAAGAGAAGACAAGGAATGCTCTGAGAAGACCGAGGTCAGAGATAGGTGGTGTGCATGGGTCAATGAGCGGCTCCTGCCCCAGGCCGCGTCGATTGATCAACATGGGATCACTCCCAGGTCTTTGCTTGCCGAAATTGGCTCTATCGGTGGGTTCTCCGTTGGACTCGGAGAAGTGGAGGGCGAAGAATTTGGTTCCTTGAGGGACATGGCGATAGTACACGAGGAGGTGGGACGTGGATCTGCTGCCGTCAGGAGTTTTCTTACGGTGCACTGCATGCTTCTTCAGGCAGTGTGTCGATGGGGTCGTCTACCTGTAGGAGACAACAGGTTGCACGACCTACTCAAGGGGACGCGTCTGGGCGGGCTGGCATTCTCGGAAACGGGAATTGGCAGCGACCTCGCTGGTGTGAAGGCTACTGCTAGCCGTACAGCGAGCGGCCGCTATGAGCTTTGCGGGATCAAACGCTGGGTCACAGGAGGACAGGTTCTTGACAGTGCGCTAGTCCTAGCTGTCGCGGATGGGGGCCCAACTGTGTTCTTGGTGGACTGCCACTCTACGGGCGTACGTCGCGAGGCCTTGTGCGACGTAATTGGTGCGCGGGGAAGTATGATGGCCGACATCCATTTTGAGGATGTGACTGTTGGCGATGACGCGATCATAGGTGGAGAGGGGATGGGGCTGGCGATAGCCACCGGTATTCTTGATTACGGTCGTTTGAGCGTTGCTGCGGGATCGGTTGGCATAGTGCAAGCTTGTCTTGACTGTTCGGTAGACTACGCGTGGCCCTGCTCTAAGGATGGACGCCAGATCGGTGATTTCCAGTTGATTCAGGAACTTATCTCAAAAATGTCTGTTGCGGCTTCTGCCGGTCGAGCTCTTGTAGCTGAAGCCGCACTGTCTAAAGAGCTTGGACTTTCTTCGACTCTGCTCAAGACGTGCATAGCCAAGCAGTTTGCGGCTACTTCTGCAGTGCAGGCGGCGAACGATGCGGTGCAATTGCATGGCGCTGCTGGATTGACGACTAGATATCCTGTAGAAAGATTGCTTCGGGATGCAAAGGTGATGGAGATAATTGAGGGCAGTACGCAGATCCAGCATGGCATTATCGCAGAAGCTACACGTGACGCCTTACGGCAAGTTGGTGGAGTGAGATAGTACAGACATAACTGTCGGAGGAGCAACAAGTCATCAATATGAGTACAACAGCGAACAATAAGGTGAAGTGTCTCATATGGGACCTAGACGAGACACTATGGGAAGGTACCTTATCGGAAGGAGGTGGTCATGTTCTGTGTTCAGGGGTGTTGGATACGATAGTCGAACTGGATCGCCGGGGCGTACTGCACTCGATCGCAAGTAGGAACTCGTACGATATTGCAATTCAGCGATTGAGGGAATTGGGAATTGACGAATACTTTCTTGTTCCGCAGATAGGTTGGTTCGACAAGGCGGAAATGGTCGCTCGAATCCAGAGAGATCTTAATATTGGAGTCGACTCGTTGGCTTTTATTGATGATCAATTATTTGAGCGCGATGCTGTACGGCACAGGTTTCCCGACGTACGAACATATTCGGCGGAGCAGGTTACTGAAATTACGAGCCTTGCTGAGTTTGCTCCGACGGTTTTGACTTCTGACTCAGGGAGGCGTAGGGAATTCTATAGGGCTGCGCTGAAGCGGAATGCTGACGAAACGGAGTTTGGCGGAACTGAAAAGGAGTTTCTCGAGTCACTGAAGATGCGGTTCCTTGTGAGAGACGCTCGCGTCGAAGATCTTGGCCGGGCTGAGGAACTGGTCGTCCGAGCGAATCAACTGAATTCGACGGGCGTTACGTATTCCTTCGATGACCTTCATGCCATGGTTGAGTCCAATGAGAACATTGTGCTGGTAGCCGAGTTGGAGGATCGGTATGGGTCATATGGTCAAATTGGCATAGCTGTAATCGAGGTCGGTGCGGCGGAGTGGACGATTATGTTGTTTCTCATGTCCTGCAGAGTGATGTCGCGCGGAGTCGGAAGTCTTTTTCTTGGCTTGATAGCAGAGCGGGCAGCCCTGAAGGGTGTCCGGTTGCAGGCTAGATTTAGGGATACCGGAAGAAATCGTCCAATGTATGTGACGTACAGACTCGCGGGATTTACCGAGGCATCATCGTTGGATGATCGGACCCAGTTGATGATGCTGTCCGAGGGGTTCCAGTACTCAAAGCCTGCCTACGTAGAGGTCATTGAGGAGTGGAGTAATTGTGAGTGAAAGCCGACGATGTACGGTATGGTGTTGTGATGGTACGCGATTTCCTTGTGAGTGAGCTATTTCCGTACTCTCGGTTTGACCGGGAGAAGGCTGTCCATCTGGTTGTCTTTCCTTGGGCGGGAGCTAGCGCGCTCTCCTGCCTGCGGCTGTGCTCAGTGGTCGGTGAGGCTGTTGGGGTGCTTGCGGTTGAGATGGCCGGTCGTGGGACGCGGAGTGATGAGCCGGCAGTTCGGACCGTTGAGGATGTTGCCGCAGAGGTAACTTCGGCGCTGGTGGACATCACGGACACCTCTGCGTTGATCGTCATGGCGGGCCACAGTTTGGGCGCGGCCTTGGCATATGAGACAGCGTGCCAAATGTCCGTGGCGGGACTGACTCCTGCAGGCGTGATCCTCTCGGGCCGGGCGCCGTATCGGGTCCCTGGTGGTTCGTCGAAGCCTTGGAAGTGCGGAGGCTGCCCAGAGCGACCTGACGACGTGTACCTAATGGACTTCTTAAGGAGTACCGGTAGTGCTGACGAGATTGCGAGCCTCAACGAGTATCGGCGGCGCGAGGTACTCGATCGCCTGCGTTCGGATTTGCTGATGAACATGGACTACGTCCCGGAACTGCGACCAGTCAGGTTCCCGATGTTCTGCTTGACAGGCCGTGAGGATATGATTGCTACGCCTGAGGCGTGCCAAGCGTGGCGCAACTATACGGCTGGCTACTTCGAACTCGTAACGTTGGCGGGTGGGCACTTCTATTTCAGGAACTACGGAGCTGAGACGTTCTACTCGACGTTCAATAGGATTGTTCATTTGATCATGGACTGGTGCGTGAAAGGTGTAAGCCCGTGAGTGAATATGGTGGTCTTTATATCGTAAGGCCGTCAGGTTTCACAAATGTCGAATGGCTTGGACTCTATGCTCTTAGCGCGGTTGAGGTAGACCAAGCGATGCGTCTGCGGTCCGTCCGTGCCCGGGCAGCCTATGTGGCCTGCCGTTCACTACTGCGAGCACTCGTCTCCACCTATGCGCATGTACCTGTTGATCAGATCGAAATTGGCCAAGGTGAATATGGCAAACCGGTCGTGACCTATCCCACCGGGGTGTGCGTGGAGTTCAACATCTCGCATTCACGTCAGGTGTCGGTACTGGCTATGGCGCCGGCTGTGCCAATCGGAGTAGACGTCGTGGAGGTGGCGGAGGTGCCCGAAGGTCAGGGATTTGCTCGGCGAGTTCTGACTGACCGGGAACTCGGCGTCTGGTCTGCATTGCAGCACAACAGGAGGGCAGAATGGCTGGGGCGGGTGTGGGCGGCAAAAGAGTCGTATTTGAAGTGGATAGGTGTGGGTCTGAAAGTCGATCCAAGGACTGTGGATGTGTCCTGGTTGAGCGGTATGAGTTTTAGGGTCGCAGGAGAGAAAGGATCATTCCCGGCAGCGTACGGTTGCTGGCGTGCGTACGAAGGCTGTCAGATTGCTTTTGTGCCTGGAGACTTGGACTTGTCGGTGGTCTCGACGCCTTGGAGGACGGTATTGGATAAACTTACTTGTCAAGGGTTTTCGGAACTGACGTAAAAGGAAGAGTGTGGAGGACGACTTGTTGTCATGTTCTCGAATGGAGGTATAGTCGTGTCGGAAGTCGAGGCTAGCGTTAATGGTTTGATGGGAGTGCTACGATGGCGTGCGCAAACCGAAGGTGATAGAGATGTCTTTCGCTGGTTGTCTGCATTTGGAGAAGTTGAGGATTCTGAGACATTTCGTGGGCTCTATGAAAAGGCTCGAACTGTTTCGGCGACGCTCGGGGCCATTTCAGATAGTGGAACCGTCGCTGTGGCAGTGAGGCGGTCGCTGTGGTTTCAACGAGTGTTCGCAGGTTGTCTGTTAGCTGGCCGGGTTGTTGTTCCCTTGCCTCCTATTATAGAGGCTTCAGGGTACTCGGTTTCGGAGCGTTTCGTCGCGATTCTGTTGCACTGTCTTCCGAAAATTTTGGTAGTTTCAGAGTGTGATAAGGGGCTAGCGCTGAGACTTTTGCAGGAGCGTGGCTTGAGTGCTGACTGCAAGGTAGTTGCCGCCGAGGAGCTAGTTAACGGAAGTGCTTCAAATGAGAGGTATGTTCCGAATGATCTGGATAGTGTTGCGTATTTACAGTACTCATCCGGTACTACTGGTAGCCCGAAGGCGATCGAGATCTCCAATCGTAATCTCGTGGCTAACATGAGGGCAGTTCGGCAGTATGCTGAACTATTTTCGGATGCGGTTGGCGTGAGTTGGCTTCCAATGGAACACGATATGGGACTCGTTGCAGGTATGATGATCGCAATATATAGCGGTTGTCTCATTTACGGTATGAGTCCCGATGACTTCGCGAAGCATCCGGAGAGGTGGATGAAATGGATGTCGGAGAGACGGGCAACGCACTCGATCGCACCTAATTTTGCTTACGGCATTGCGGCGGCTCGGTGTAGTGAGCAGTTGGCGGTAAGTCTTGATCTATCTCATCTTCGAGTGGTGCTGTGTGGTGCTGAACCGATTGACTCGATGACATTGGAAACCTTTGGGGCGCGTTTCGCTCGCTCCGGGTTACGGCAGACGGCTCTGTTCCCTTGTTATGGTTTGGCTGAGGCCACATTGTTTGTCACCGGCGGCCCGGTGGGTGCTGGCGTCCGCAAAATTGCGGTTGATTGTGATAAATTAGCTGAGGGCGAGTTGGTGGAGGCGGCCAGTGAAGGGGGTACTGAGGTCGTTTCCTCAGGGGCTGTTGAAGCTGGCTCAACGGTGCGAATCGCCCGATTTGAGAAAGGTGGGCAGGGTGTGGCGTTAGACGAGGGAGGTATTGGCGAGATCTGCGTAGCGGGGGATAATGTCTCTCGGGGCTATTGGGGTGATCATGTTAGTACGTTGAATACATTTGGTTGGGAGATCGAAGGTGATCATGAGAGGTTCCTGAGGACGGGGGATGTTGGCGCTGTTAAAGATGGGCAACTGTATGTGACTGGGCGCATCAAAGATATGATGATTGTGAGGGGCAGGAACTATTTTCCAGACGATATTGAGAAGTCTTTGCGAAGGGATTTGCCAATCCTGCGTGGGCGGAGGTTGGTCGTTTTTCAGAATGCGGAGAACCTTATCTGTTGCTTCGTGGAGGAAGTGATTGAGACTGACGGTAGTGCGGATGTTCCAGGTCCAGCTCCGGATGGCGATGATGAGGCTGGCAGCATGTTGCGGTCCGGAATCGAGCGTAGCGTGGCGCAAAGATATGGTTTGCATGTTGCTGACGTGCGGGTGATTCCAGCGGGCAGCTTGCCGACGACTGTCTCTGGAAAAGTTATCCGGACAGGTTTGGAGGACCTAATCAGTCGGTTAGACATTGGAGAGAACGACGAGTGAGCTGATGGGATATGGGAGCTGCAGCAGAGTCCGGTAGTCGCGAAATAGCAGAATTAAGGGATAGTCGCGTTCTGGCGCTTGTGCTCGTCTGCACGGTGAGTTTCATGAACGTCCTGGATATCACGGTGGTGTCGGTGGCACTGGGGGATGTCGGGCAGAGTCTAGGTGCGTCGCAGAGTGAGTTGCAGTGGGTAGTGGATGCCTACACGCTGCCGTTGGGGGCGTTGCTGATGTCAGCGGCGACTTTGAGTGGAAGTCTGGGTCGACTGCGATTGTTCCGATGGGGGCTGGTCCTGTTTACGGTGGGGTCGGCTGTGTGCGCATTGGCCCCTTCGATGCTCGTACTCAACGTTTTCCGGGCTCTTCAGGCGGTCGGTGGGGCGATCTTCCTGGGCGTCGGCGTTCCGATGATCTCTGATCGCTACGCTGCCGGACGCGAGCGGGCACGAGCTACCGGGATCTACGGGCTCATCTCAGGGGTCGCTATAGCAGTGGGACCACTGGCAGGCGGGGGCCTGGTCCTAGTCGCCGGGTGGCGCTCCATCTTTTGGATCAACGTCCCTGTGGGAGTGGTGTCCTGGCTGGCGTCGTGGTACGTGAAGGATGGCGGCGCGGATCGCAGAGGTTCAGAAGTGGATTGGCCCGGAACGCTGCTGGCAGTCGTTGCCACCGGGGGTGTGACGGTCGTCCTACTGGAGGGGGCCGCCTGGGGGTGGACTAGTGCACGCACGCTTGGTGCCGTCGCCGTCGGACTGGCCGCGATGGGGCTGTTCATGGCCGTCGAGCGGCGCTCGGACTCACCTATGGTTCCGGGACGCCTGCTGACTGACCGGCTCTATGTGGTGAGTATCCTGACCGGCTTTGCCGTCCAGGCTGGTCTGGTGGGGCAGATGCCCTGGCTGTCGCTGTATGCGCAGAATATCTACCTGTTTTCACCCCTGCAGGCCGGACTCTGCTTCCTCCCGTTCAGTCTCTGTGCCATCGCGGGGGCGTGGCTGTTTCGTGGCGGTAATGGGCGCTGGGCGCCGTCGGCCAGGCTGCTGGGAATCCTTGTCGTCGGGTGCGCGGCGCTGATGTCATGGGTACTGTTGTACGGCTCATCGACCTGGGTGGTGCTCCTGCCGGGCCTGATCCTGGCGGGCATTGCGGTTGGCGCTGCCGGGACCGTGGTCAACGAGCTGGCGGTCGCCTCCTTCGAGGGTGATGAGGCAGGTGCGGCCTCTGGGCTGTCCGCTGCGATGAGGCAGATCGGCGTGGTGCTCGGCGTGGCTGTCTCCGGCGTGGGGTTCGGTGGTGCGAGTGAGCACGTGGTGCGTCATCAGTGGCCGGTGGGTGCGCAGGAGCTTGTCAGCAGCG
>ERZ772978.293-NODE-293-length-20205-cov-9.63722_pt1 | contig 20205 bp, 21 predicted proteins | sample MGYA00511675_ERZ772978 | MGnify/ENA primary metagenome ERZ772978 (study PRJEB29015, sample SAMEA2738092) | human oral metagenome | biome: human oral; feature: human-associated habitat; material: saliva | place: China | collected 2156 ... | reverse complement strand
CAGATAAAAAGATCCGATCTTCTAGCTAGAAGGTCGGCTTTTTTTGTCTTCGATTTTTCTAGAGAAAACAAAAAACAGACCGAAGTCTGTTCTTGTATTCAATTAGAATTTTTTACGTTTACGAGCTGCTTCTGATTTACGTTTACGTTTTACAGAAGGTTTTTCATAGAATTCACGTTTGCGTGTTTCTTGAAGAGTACCAGCTTTAGTAACCGCACGTTTGAAACGACGAAGAGCATCGTCAAGAGATTCATTCTTACGTACTACTGTTTTTGACATATTTTTCACTCCCTTCAAGCCTAAAATCTTAATCATTTTATCATACTTTAAAGGTGCTGTCAAGATCTTTTAAAACTTTTCTAGCCTTCCTAACCTTCATGCCATTTCTTTTTCCGACTTTTTCATTCTTCCTATTTTATGATACAATGGAAGCAAAGAAAACCCTGAAGGAGATACCATGTCAGAAATTTATGATATTACGATTGTTGGGGGCGGACCAGTTGGTCTGTTCGCTGCTTTTTATGGCAATATGCGCCAAGTTAAAGTCAAGCTGATTGATTCCTTACCTCAACTTGGAGGGCAACCAGCCATTCTCTATCCAGAAAAAAGTATCCTCGATGTACCCGGATTTACCAATTTAACAGGTGAAGAATTAAGCAACCGCTTGATCGAGCAAGTCAAACGATTCGATACACCGATCTTCCTCAATGAAACTGTAGAGGATATTCAAAAAGAGAGTGACCTCTTCATTATCACTACTTCTCGCCAAGTGCATCAGTCTAAAGCAGTCATCATTGCCATGGGTGGCGGTGCCTTTAAACCACGTGCTCTTGATATCGAGGGGGCTGATACCTTTGATAACGTCCACTATCACGTATCAAACATCCAACAATATGAAGGACAACAGGTGACCGTCCTTGGTGGGGGGGACTCTGCTGTGGACTGGGCTCTTGCTTTTGACAAGATTGCTCCAACTACAATCGTTCACCGTCGGGACAACTTCCGTGCCTTGGAACATAGCGTAGAAGAACTCAAACAATCTTCTGTCAGCATCAAAACACCATTTGTTCCTAGCCGCTTGATTGGTGAAAATGGTCATGCCACTCATCTTGAAATCACAAAAGTTAAATCCGATGAAACCGAACTTATCCCGATTGATCACTTATTTGTCAACTATGGCTTTAAATCTTCTATCGGAAACTTGAAAGAATGGGGTGTAGAATTGCAACGCCATAAAATCAAGGTCAACCAAAAACAAGAAACCAGCCTTCCTGGAATTTATGCTTGTGGAGACTGCTGCTTCTATGAAGGAAAGATCGATCTCATTGCTACAGGTCTGGGAGAAGCCCCAACAGCTGTAAACAATGCCATCAACTACATCTATCCAGATAAGAAAGTCCAACCAACGCACTCAACCAGTTTATAATAAGTTAATTGATTCTGCAAAGGAATAAAAATGAGTTCCTATTTTTAGAATGAATCAAGAAAATACAAAAACTTTCCGCTGTGAGAAAAGTGCCTGAAACAATACGTTTCAGGCACTCGGAATTATTGAGACCTTAGGCTCAATAATTAGTCATGGAACTTCTACGAAGTTCGCTGACGTCCGTACTCACCTAAGGAAAGTTTTTAAAAAGACTTTATCCTCATTATGAAAGGCCTTTGGCCTTTTTTATTTGTCTAAATCGTCTGCGATTTTATTAATCTTACGCAAGCGGTGATTGACGCCGCTTTTTGAAATAGGCTTTTGCAAACTATCAGCGATCTGCTGGATAGAATAATCTGGATGGTTCATCCGAATATAGGCAACTTCTTGCAAGTCACTTGGTAAACTCCCTAGACCGACTGTATCCACAATTTTACTGATATTATTGATGGTTTTCATACTAGCTGTGACCGTGCGTTGGATATTGGCCATCTCGGCATTATTGGCCCGATTGAGGTCATTGCGCGTCTCTCTCATGACCTTGATGGACTCAAATTCCTGCATGGCTTGCATGGCCTCTACGACAATTAGAAAATCAATAATATCTTCCGCTCGTTGCAAATAGGTTACCACTCCTTTTTTCCGCTCGATGGTTTTCGCATCTAGTAAAAATCCTTGCATAAGAAGGGCAATTCCTTCCGCGTGGTCTGTATAAACAGAATGAATTTCCAGCTGGTATTTCCCTTTTTCAGGATCCTTGATGGAACCACTCGACAGAAAAGCTCCCCGAAGATAAGCACGACTGGCTACTTCATCTTCTAAAACACTGGCATCAATGCCTGTCTCAATCCCAAAAAAGGCATCTGCCAAATGCAAGTCAGCAAGAATCTCTTCCACCTTTTCATCCAAGAATACTGTGTAGACACGATTTTTTTTCAAATTGGTCTTTTGGTGGTGGCGAATATCCGATTTGGCCTCATAGAAATGATGCAACAATTCATAGATATGGCGAGCGATCTTGGCATTTTCTGTCGTCACTGAGAGCGTCAAGCCCCCCATTGAAATCCCAAGACTTCCAGACATCTTGATAATGGCAGCCAATTCACTCTTTTCAAATCGCTTGAGAGACAATAATTCTTCTTTTACACGAACCGTAAAACTCATTTTCTCACCTGCACGATCTGCATCAACTCTTCGACCACTTTTTCACCATCATGAAAAGCTCCTCCATTGACCAACTTCAAGAAATCAGAAGAAATCACTTGGGGAACTTGCGAGTGCAACCCCTTAAAATCGTGCTCTACCTGCACCAAGTATTCATCAAATTTATTGCTGTTCATATAAGTTGCGGGAACCTGATTGATATTGACAAGGACGGTATCGATGAACTTCTCTCCCAAATGTTTGTGGAGAACGGCAACGTGGTCACTGTCTGTGAAGTGTTCTGTCTCCCCTCTTTGGGTCATGATATTGCAAACATAGGCCACCTGAGCCTTGGTTTCAAGGATGGCTTTCCCAATCTCATCGATCATCAAATTAGGAAGGATCGAGGTAAAGAGCGAACCAGGACCCAAGACGACCATGTCACTTTCAAGAATCGCTTCCACCACTTTCTTACTAGCCTTTGGACGCTCTTGATCAAAGGTATTGGTCACATAAACATGATCAATCATGCCGGTGTAGTTGGCAATGTGGCTTTCTCCTACCACCTCTTTTCCATCTTGAAAAACGGCATGAAGGGTCAAGGGACTATCACTGGAAGGATAGATCTTGCCGGTCGTATGAAAGAATTTGGTTAACAACTGCATGGCGTTGTAGGTCGAGCCTTGCATCTCTGAAATCCCTGCAATGATCAAGTTTCCCAAAGGGTGCCCAGCCAAAGGCCCATCATCGTCCGCAAAGCGGTATTGAAAGACTTTCTCATAAAAACGAGGCATATCTGACATAGCAACCAAGACATTTCGAAGATCCCCAGGTGGTGTTAATTTTTGGATGTTCTTCCGCAATTCACCTGAGCTACCGCCATCATCTGCAACAGTTACAATGGCAGTGATCTCGACCGGTTTCTTTCTTAGACTATCGAGAATAACAGAAATCCCTGTCCCTCCTCCAATAACGGTTACTTTAGGTTTTCTCATGAGCGATTCACCGTTTCTTTCCGTCTGTCCTTGTCTCTATGACTGCAATTGACCTGCCAATTTTTTTCTAAATCATGCGCCAAGCGCTCTGCAAAGGCTACTGAACGGTGTTGACCTCCAGTACAGCCCATGGCGATGGTGAGAACGGATTTACCTTCTCGTTTATAAGACGGTAAAATAGGAACGATTAAGTCATGGAGATGACGGTAAAAGTCCTCTGATTCAGGGTGATCCATGACATAATCATAGACAGCTGGATCTTGACCGGTTAAATTCCGAAGTTCCAATTTATAGTAGGGATTTGGAAGAAAACGCACGTCAAAGACGAGGTCAGCATCGATCGGAAGGCCATATTTAAACCCAAATGACATGACCTCAACCCGAAAATCTGGCTGATTATCTTGACTGGCAAATTGTTCTGCGATGGTTTTTCTCAGATTACGAGGCGTCAATTCAGTCGTGTCCACCACATTTTGACTGATATTTTTCAAAGGTGACAAGAGTTCGCGCTCTAAGGTAATCCCATCTAAAACACGGCCATCTGCCGCTAGTGGATGGCTGCGACGGGTTTCCTTGTATCGTGCTACCAACTCACTGTCAGTGGCATCCAAGAACAAGACCTTGAAATCGAGGTCTTCTTGGTTGTCCAATTCATCCAAAATGGTACGAATTTCATTGAAAAAAGAACGGCTCCGCATGTCCACAACAACGGCTAATTTATTGTTATCTGGGCTAAGGCGCATGAGCTCAATAAATTTCAGCAAGAGCGCCGGTGGCATATTATCGATGGTAAAGTAACCCAAATCCTCAAACGATTGGATAGCGACGGTCTTGCCAGCACCGCTCATCCCTGTTACCATGACTAGTTGAATCTTACTTTCTGTCATTTTCTCCTCCCAAAATAAAACAGAGTGGCCTACAGTTTCCTGCTTTCCACTCTGTCTTTTTGTCTTTGAATGGTTATTAGGCTTTGATTTCCGCAATAACTTCAATTTCAACCTTCACATCACGTGGCAGGCGTGCTACTTCAACAGCAGATCGAGCTGGAAACTCTGTGGTAAAGACTGTTTTATAGACCTCATTAAAAGGTACAAAGTCATTCATATCACTTAAGAAACAAGTGGTTTTCACCACGTGGTCGAAGTCTGTCCCAGCCTCTTCCAAAATAGCCCCAATGTTCTTTAAGACTTGCTCTGTTTGTTCTTGGATGGTTTCACCAATGATTTCTCCTGTTTCAGGTGACAAGGGAACTTGTCCGCTTGCAAAGAGAAGATTGCCTACGATTTTCCCTTGAACATAAGGTCCAATTGCTGCAGGTGCTTTATCTGTATGAATTGTTTTTGCCATAGTATTCTCCAAGTCTATTTACTTCTGCTGGTTTTCTTTTGCTAATTTTTCCCTTTGTAGGCGCAACTTGCGCTTAGGATTTAGCGTATTAAAGAGTTCTTCTAATTTTTCAGCATTCCAAACATCAGCTGCTGAAACAAAATTTCCATTTTCATCTCGAAAAGATATTGGTTTATCTCCCACTGAAAAAGCCTCATTTCTTATTTGGAATCCTTGATCCGCTCAGGATCACCCTTAATCTACAAACTCAAATTCAAATTTACCGATCCGGACGATATCGCCATCTTTTGCCCCACGTGCACGGAGAGCTTCATCAACACCCATTCCACGCAGTTGACGAGCAAATTTCATGACTGCTTCATCCCGATCGAAATTCGTCATATTAAAGAGTTTTTCAAGTTTTTCACCAGACAAGACCCAAGCGGCATCGTCATCACGACTGATGTCAAAGGCTGGCTGGTCTTCATCAAACCCATAGTAGACTTCTTCTTGGGCCATGTCGTCTTCTGAATACAAGAGGAATTCTGGTGTTTTGTCTAACAATTCTGCCGTTGCATCTAACAAATTGTCTAAACCTTGATGCGCCAAACTAGAGATCGGGAAGATCTGTGGCAGTTCATCAAACTCATCGTAATTGGCTGCCAATTTCTTCTTAAATTCTTTCAAATTTTCTTGGCTTTCCGGCATGTCCATCTTATTCGCCACGATAATCTGAGGACGTTCCATCAAGCGAAGATTATAGGTTTCAAGCTCTTTATTGATTTGAACATAATCTTCATAAGGGTCGCGTCCTTCACTGGCAGACATATCAATAACATGCAAGATAACACGGGTACGCTCGATGTGACGAAGGAACTGGGTTCCTAGTCCAACACCTTGGCTAGCCCCTTCAATCAATCCAGGAAGGTCTGCTACGGCAAAGGATTCCCCAGACGGAGTCCGAACCATTCCCAAATTTGGAACGATGGTTGTGAAATGATAAGCCCCAATTTTTGGTTTGGCTGAAGTGATGACACTGAGAAGGGTCGATTTCCCAACAGAAGGGAACCCAACCAAACCAACATCTGCCAAGACCTTCAGTTCTAACTCTAATTCACGTTCCTGACCAGGCTCTCCATTTTCAGAAATCTCTGGTGCTGGATTTTTAGGAGTGGCAAAACGAATATTTCCACGCCCTCCTCGGCCTCCGTGGGCTACAATATACTCTTGTCCATTTTCAACCAAGTCGGTAATGACCTTGCCAGTCTCAGCATCTCGGACGGTCGTTCCTTGGGGAACTCGTACATAGAGATCTTCTGCTCCCCGTCCGTGCATCCCTTTGGTCATTCCTTTTTCCCCATTTTGGGCCTTGAAATGCCGATTATAACGGAAGTCCATCAAGGTGCGCAAGCCTTCGTCTACTACGAAGATGACATTGCCACCACGACCTCCATCACCACCCCAAGGTCCGCCATTAGGGACATATTTTTCACGGCGAAAGGCCACCATGCCATCGCCGCCATTTCCAGCCTTGACCTTAATCTTGGCTGTATCTAAAAACATACTCATAAATAGATGATTTCCTTTATTTCTGTGTGCGTCTTAGTAAGAAAGAGCACCAATTGCGGTTGCAAAGATTGCACCAACCGTTACAATCAACATAATCACAATGACCACCATCGTGATCATTTCAAATGGTGTTTTTTTACGTTTTCCGTTATCTCCAAAAGCCACTGCTAATACCTCGATTACTATAAATTCATTAGCCCTATTTTACCACGAAATAGGGGATTTTTCAAATCGAGCCTACACAAAAAGACCAGACAGAAGTCTGATCTTTCATTGATCATTTTAAGAATCTTTTCTTACACGTAAAATACCAACCGATAGAACTGCTAGAAAGACACCCATGATAAGAACCACCGGTGTCATCTTTTCACCTGTACTTGGAAGAACTTTTTTCTTACCAGGTTTTGGGGCTTCTTCTTTAACAGAAGATGAAGATGATTTCAATGAAGAACTTGATGTGGATGTTGAGTTCGATGTAGAACTGGAACTCGTTGAAGATGATGAACTTGATGAAGAACTAGAACTCGTTGAAGATGATGAGCTTGATGAAGAACTAGAGCTTGATGAAGAACTAGAGCTTGATGAAGAACTAGAACTTGATGAAGATGATGAGCTTGATGAAGAACTAGAACTTGATGAGGAGGTTGAGCTAGGTGTCGGTGGTGTTTGTTCTTTCTCACCTAATCCCTCTCCGGATCCTGTTTCCAATCGCACTTCACGGGTTAAACTACGCGGTGCTGGGAAATTGGTTGCCGTCCATGTTAACGTATTATGGACAATATCACCGACTTTCGTTCCAGGTGCCACTTTCGTAGAATATTCAATATACATTGGCCAATTGTAGTTGTCACCAAATTCAATTGTAAAACCAGTGGTCTTTCCATCTGCATTCTTATCGAAAACAGCTTTTTTAGTAAAGTTATCAAGAACTGGAAGATTTAAAATCTGAGCTTCGTTCTTGATCCCACCTGCTACAGGAGCATAGCGAACAGCACGTAAGCTCCCTTCAACCAATGTTAAACCATCTCCGAATTGGTCTTTAATGACCATTCCTCGAAGCATATCTTGACGAGCATTTAAGAGAATACGCCATTTGACAATGGTCGGATCAGACTTATCTTGATAGCCGTATTTCATCTCGTATTCTCCAGCTTCCCCATCTGTCTTTTCATAATTCAATGAAAAGTCCGTATTCCCTAATTTAAATTGGATTGGGGATGTTTTAGTAACCACTTCGGAATCTACTTTTACATCAAAATGCAGAGCAACTCGTTTATTGAGTGGATGAGATGCGAAATAATCATTAAAAGTGACGGTCACTGTTTTCTTAGCTGTATCAACGACAGCTTTCCCCACCGTCTGACCATTTGATTGGCCTTCCTCAAGAACATTGAATTCCAACGCTGTGTAGAGGGTTAATTCTTTTGGTAAGCTAAGTGTTAAGGTATCACCAGCTTGAATGGCTTGCGAATCAGGGAAGGTCAAAGAAATGCTTGCTGACAATTTTTCATTCGTCAACACCTTGCTCCCATTCGTTAAAGTATTGCCATCTTTCGTTAGACGTGCTGTCTGTGTATATGATGAGATTTCTGCAGCATGAATTGTTTTAGTCAAACCAGCTGTGAATAGAATCGTTAGCACTAAGGCAAGTGCCCATACAATTTGACGAACCTGTTTCATATATACCTCCTCTGCTCGCCTATTTGCGAGCCATGTTTTTTACAAGGTTAAAGTCCGATTTCTGCTTGAACAACTGCAGCAATGGTATCCACATAGTAGTCCACTTCTTCATGGGTTGGTGCTTCTGCCATCACACGAAGGAGGGGTTCAGTTCCACTTGGACGCACGAGGATGCGGCCATTTCCTGCCATTTCCGCTTCCATTTTTTCAATGATTTCACGGATAGCGGGTACTTCCATTGCCTTGTCTTTCATGCTATTTTCAACTCGGATATTGACCAGTTTTTGTGGATAAATGGTTACTTCAGCAGCCAATTCAGATAATTTCTTACCGGTTTCTTGCATGATTTTTGTCAATTGAACGCCTGTTAATTGACCATCACCTGTTGTGTTGTAATCCATGATGACTACGTGACCAGATTGTTCACCACCAAGATTGTATCCTGATTTGCGCATTTCTTCGACCACATAACGGTCTCCAACAGCTGTGATTTCTTTTTGAATTCCCTTCGCATCTAATGCCTTGTGGAAGCCGAGATTGGACATGACGGTTGTGACGATCGTATTTTTTTCGAGCAAGCCCTTGCTTGAAAGATAAGAACCGATGATGTACATGATCTTATCTCCGTCTACAATCTCTCCATTTTCATCAACAGCAATCAAGCGATCGCTGTCTCCGTCAAAGGCAAGACCAATCGCTGCGCCTACTTCTTTCACTTTCTCCTGCAAATGCTCTGGGTGAGTAGAACCAACCCCATCATTGATGTTCAAACCATCCGGGTTTTCACCTATGACGGTCAACTGAGCTCCCAAATCTGCAAAGATTTGACGGGCACTAGTAGAGGCTGCACCATTTGCTGTATCTAAGACTACGTGCATGCCCTCAAGTTGAACGCCTGTCGATACAAGGAATTCTTGATACTTACGCAACCCTTCTGGATATTCCATGACCGTTCCTAAACCTTGGGCACTTGGACGTGGAAGCGTATCTTCAGCCGCATCAAGCAAGGCTTCAATTTCAAGTTCGCGATCGTCATCCAATTTGAAGCCATCACCACCAAAGAATTTGATGCCATTATCCAAGGCTGGATTGTGGCTAGCAGAAATCATCACTCCGGCGCTGGCTTTTTCCGTACGAACTAGATAAGCAACACCTGGTGTTGCAATCACACCCAACTTGTAGACACGAATCCCAACAGATAAGAGGCCAGCAATTAAGGCATGCTCTAACATTTCACCAGAAATACGCGTATCACGTCCAACAAATACCAAAGGTGTTTCTTCTTCATGTTGGCTCAACACATAACCACCGAAACGACCCAACTTAAAGGCTAATTCTGGCGTTAATTCTACATTTGCTTCTCCACGGACACCGTCCGTTCCAAAATATTTACCCATTTTTGATTACCTTTTTACTTTCTAATTACTTGAACTGGAAGAGGTCGACGACGAACTGCTAGAGCTTGACGTAGACGAGCTACTCTTTGTGGTCACTTGAATCCGTGTTTCACTCGGATTAACCAAGCCTGGTAGAATATTTCCTTGAGCATCCACTGCATTTAAGGAAATGGTTCCGCTATAATTTCCACTGATGATCTCACTGGATGGGAAGACTGCTTGGACATGATCAATACGACTTAAGGTTTCTTGATCACTCGTCACTTCCACCTTAGTTTTTTCAAGAGAAATATCCGTTACCGTAATTCCATCAACAATTTGATTATCCGGGATCGTGGCTCTAACTGCAAACGATTTTTTCGCTTTCTTCCCGATTTTTACAGAAACTTTCTGAGGTTCTACGGTTGCTGTCAAACCAGCTGGAAGATCTTCCACAATCAACGGCACTTCAACGGTACCTTCCTTGACCTTACGAAGATCCGCTACCACGCGAAACTTCCTAGTTCCCGGTTGCATCTCACTTGCAAGTGCGACCCGGTTTGAACCTTTCAGAAAGACCGTTACCTCTGATGTCAACCCACTGACAAAATATTTCTTGTCATTATACTTGGCATCAATTGGAATATTGGTCAAGGTATTGGTGTAGGTCTCTGAGCTCACTTGTCTAGCGCTACTATTATTTTGAAAATTAAAGGAAGATGCATTGATAAACAAGATAAAGGACAATAAGACGGAGGCTAAAACATAAAGAAATTCTTTTTTCGATCTCATTTTGTTACCCTCCCAAATAGACGCTCTTTCCAACTAGTCGTTTTATTCTCTTCAGGAACCAAGAAGGATCTCAATTCTGCCTCGAACTCTTCTAAAGTTAAATCGTGTCGGAAAGTTCCATTATAGGTCACAGAGATCCCGCCCGTTTCTTCGGATACCACGAAGGTAAAGGCATCAGAAACTTCAGATAAACCAATGGCTGCGCGGTGACGCGTTCCAAACTCTTTTGAAATTCCGGTATTTTCCGTCAAGGGCAGGTAGGCACAAGAAACGGCAATTTTATCATTGCGGACAATGACCGCTCCATCGTGCAAAGGAGTATTAGGAATGAAGATATTAATCAGCAATTCTCCTGAAATTTCCGCATCTAGTGGAATCCCTGTGGAAATGTATTCCTGAAGGGTTCTGGCCCCTTGAATAGCTACCAAAGCACCAATCTTACGTGGGCTCATATAAGCTACTGCCTTAACATAGGCCTGTACCATTTTCTCTTCCTGACTGACTTCACTCGTCGTAAAAAATTCTGTCGCCCGACCTAAACGCTCTAAGCCAATCCGAATTTCAGGGGAGAAAATCACAACCAGGGCGATAACCCCATAGGTAATCACTTGATTGATCAGCCAAGAAATAGTCGTTAAACCCAAAAAATTGGCTAAAAATTGAGCCAAGAAAAAGATAATAACTCCACGCACCAAAATCATGATCTTGGTCCCGACGATGGCCTTGATTAAAAAATACAACAACCAAGCCACCAGGGCAATATCGATGATATTGATAATAACACTCCACCAATTCGGGAACAAACTGGTCCAAAATTGTGGATTTGAAAACTGTTGAATATTCATATTCTCATACCTACCACTTCTCTAAAAGACATCATCTTATTATAACACGTTTCAACAGATTTTTCTGTAACCTTCTGATGCTTTTTATGATAAAATATGATTTATGAAGATAAATACAACCTTGGGCCTTCTGGCAGGAAAGCTTTCCGGCTCTATTCTAGAAAAGATGGGGCGGGGATCAACCCTACCAGGTAAAGTAGCCCTCAAATTTGATAAAGATATTCTCAGTCAACTGGCAAAAAACTATGAGATTGTTGTGATTACAGGGACAAATGGAAAAACCCTGACCACTGCGCTAACAGTAGGTATTCTCCAAGAAGCTTTTGGACCTATTTTGACCAATCCAAGTGGGGCCAATATGATCTCTGGGATTACAACGACCTTCTTACGGGCTAAGCATTCGAAATCAAATCGACCGATTGCGGTACTTGAAATTGACGAGGCCAGCCTCTCTCGGATTTGTGATTATATTAAGCCCAGCCTTTTTGTGGTCACTAATATTTTCCGGGACCAGATGGACCGCTATGGGGAGATCTACACGACCTACCAAATGATTTTAGATGCCATTCACAAGGTCCCAACTGCGACGGTTCTGTTAAATGGAGATAGTCCGCTCTTTAATAGTCAGACCTTGTCCAATCCGATCCAATATTATGGATTTGATACAGACAAATCAGAGCCACAACTAGCTCATTACAATACGGAAGGAATCCTCTGCCCGCATTGCCACAACATCCTCAAGTACAAGCTCAATACCTATGCAAATCTTGGAGATTATATCTGTGAGCACTGTGGTTTCCACAGGCCTCCTCTGACTTATGCCGTATCAGACCTCCTCTCATTAACCCAGCGCTCTTCCCAATTCCGGATTCAAGGCCAAGACTACCACATCAATATCGGCGGTCTTTACAACATCTACAATGCCTTAGCTGCTGTTTCCGTTGCTGGATTCTTTGGAGTTCAACCTGAAGTGATTAAGCAAGGATTTGATCGCAGTCGCGCTGTCTTTGGTCGTCAGGAAACCTTTAAGATTGGGGATAAGGAATGTACCTTGGTTTTGATTAAGAATCCAGTTGGTGCGACCCAAGCTATTGAAATGATCAAACTAGCTCCTTATTCCTTTAGCTTATCAGTCCTCCTCAATGCGAATTATGCGGATGGGATCGACACCAGCTGGATTTGGGATGCGGACTTTGAGCAAATCACCCAGATGGATATTCCAGAAATCAATGCTGGTGGGGTGCGCCACTCTGAGATTGCTCGGCGACTTCGGGTCACTGGCTATCCGGCTGAAAAGATCACAGAAATGGCTGAATTAAAAGAGGTCTTCCAACGCATCCAGCAACAGGAAACCCCTCACGCCTATATCTTAGCCACTTATACGGCCATGCTTGAATTCCGTGAACTCTTGGCCCAAGAACACCTGATTGAAAAGGAGATGCACTAATGACTTATACTTCTCTAGAATCTTCTGATCAGGCACAGTATCCATACAGCCTGCGCATTGCCCATCTCTACGGCAACTTAATGAATACCTACGGAGACAATGGAAATATCCTCATGCTCAAGTACGTTGCTGAAAAACTTGGAGCCCATGTCACAGTGGATATCGTCTCTCTCAAAGACCGGTTCGACCCTGATGCCTATGATATCGCCTTTTTCGGTGGCGGCCAAGACTACGAACAGACCATTGTATCAGAAGATCTACCAGATAAAAAAGAAGATCTTGAACGCTTCATTCATGACGATGGTGTGGTCCTTGCTATCTGTGGTGGCTTTCAGCTTCTGGGTCAGTACTACATTGAAGCTTCTGGCAAACGCATTGAAGGACTCGGTATTATGGGCCACTATACGCTCAACCAAGTCAACAACCGCTATATCGGTGATATCAAAATCCATAACGCAGAATTTAACGAAACCTATTATGGTTTTGAGAACCACCAAGGTCGGACCTTCCTGGCTGAGGATGAAAAACCGCTAGGTAAGGTCGTCTACGGAAATGGGAACAACAAAGAAGATGGTTGCGAAGGGGTTCATTACAAGAACGTCTTTGGGAGCTACTTCCACGGTCCTATCTTGTCCCGAAATGCCAATTTGGCCTATCGCTTGGTGAGCACTGCCTTAAAAAATAAATATGGCACGGACCTTTCCCTACCGGCTTATGAGGAGATTCTAAGCCTAGAGCAGCCGGAAGAATACGCTGATGTGAAAAGCAAGGCACCGACTGAACAATAAGGAGATAATGATGAACAAAAATAATCTACACTACATTGCTTTATTACTTTTAATTTTATTGATTGCTGGTATTTCCCTTGCAAACATGCAATCAGTCACTGTGAATTTCCTCTTGGTCCAATTTAAATTGCCTTTGATCATTCTGATCTTGCTCTGTGTCCTCTTGGGTGCATTCGTCATGACCTTGGTTAATTTTTCAAAGGGATTCTCCCTAAAAAAAGAACTCAAGAGCACTCAAAAGCAACTGGAGGAAGAAAAGAAAGAAGTTAAAGCAGAAGACAAAGATAACAACTAAAAAAGCACCGATCGGTGCTTTTTTCATGCTGATTTACCTTCATTTGATTACAGTTGCTTGGCGACTACTTGAGCTAGGAGTGAAAAGAGAATGACACCAGCTCCGATCAGAAGAAAAGATTCTACACGAACACTTGGCAACCAGGTCATCAAACCTTTAGCCACAGGCATAAAGAGAATCGCCAGTGTAAAAATGGTGCTTAAGACTCGGCCCAGATAGTCTCCTTCTACCTTGGTTTGAACCTGGGTAAAAAAGTGAATGTTAAAAATTGTCATAAAGAGTTCACAGACTAAATTTCCAGAAAAGGAAAGGAGAGGAGGAAGAGGCAAGCCCATCATGAATACTCCTACTCCTGTCAAGATCAATAAGAAGAGAAGCATCTCCATGCTTGATTTAAATTTATTAGCAATCAAGGCTCCGATGATGGAGCCAATAGCCCCCAATGTTAAGATGGTCGCATAAGCGCCCTTGACCCCGTAGAGTCGATTGGAAAATGGAAGTAAAAACTCAAAAGCTGCAAAAAAGAAATTGACGCTGGAAGCCACCAAGAGAAGGAAGAAAATCTCTTTCTGATGCCAGATATAGTGCAATCCATCCTTGATATCCGAAAAAATATCTTTTCCCGTAAGCCCTTTCTTTTTTTGAACTTTGGCTTCTTCTTTCGGAAGGAATGCCACTAGGACAAAGGCGATGAAAAAGGTCAGTGCATCCAGTAAGAGGGTCACATGGAGACTGGCAAATTGTAAAACAAGGAAAGAGAACACAGGTGAGCTAACACCGACAACCTGTAAGACCAACTCCAAGCGGGCATTATAGGTCACAATCTCGTCCTTCTCTACGACTTCAGTGATAATGGCTTTGTTAGCCGTACGAGAAAATGCAAAGGCAATGGCCTGAACAATATTGGCAACAATCAGGGCTGCAATCATCCAACGATCGTTCCTGATAAAGGAAATCGCTAAACAAAGGAGACCACAAACCAAGTCGGTTGTCATCAAAATCTTGCGACGGGAAAAACGGTCTGAGATCACGCCACCAAAGGGATTGACTAAAATAGAGGTGACAAGTTCAGAAATCTGATAAATCCCCAATACTGTCTTTCCTATAGTCCCCATCGAGGCCAGCCAGACACTGTTCCCATAATCATAGAGCATATTTCCCATTCTATTGATCGCCCCACGAGCAATTAATTGGACTGCATGTCGATTCATCAAAAAAACCTCCTTCATTTTCTGAAACTATTGTATCAGTTCATGAAAGAGGTTTTCATTTTGTCCCTTATTTGGGAAAATTAACAAATCACAATTTTATAAAAGGATACCTACTGTTCTTTTGATTGAAGCTGCTTAGCTACTAGCTGAGCCAAGAGTGAAAAGAGAATAACTCCAGCTCCAATCAGGAGAAAGGATCTACTTGGACACTTGGTAACCAAGTCATCAAACCTTTGGCGATGGGCATAAAGAGAACAGCCAAAGTATAAATCGTACTCAAGACTCTCCCCAGATAATCATCTTCCACCTTGGTTTGCACTTGAGTAAAAACGTGGATGTCGAAAATGGTCACAAAAAATTCACAGACCAGATTTCCCGAAAAGGAAAGATAAGTCGGAAGGGGCAAGCCCATCATGAACACTCCTACCCCTGCCATAATCAGTAAAAATAGCAGAATTTTCATACTTGATGTAATTTTATTGGCAACAAGTGCTCCTAGAATAGATCCAATAGCTCCCAACGTTAAGATGGTCGCATAAGCCCCCTTGCCCCCATAAAGTCGATTGGAAAATGGAAGTAAAAACTCAAAAGCCGCAAAAAAGAAATTAACGCCGGAAGCCACCAACAAGAGAAAGAAAATGTCTTTCTGATGCCAGATATAGTCTAACCCCTCCTTGATATCAGAAAAAATATCTTTCCCGGTAAACTGTTTTCTCTCTTGTACCTTAGCTTCTTCTTTCGGAAGAAATGCCACTAGGACAAAGGCAATGAAAAAGGTCAGCGCATCAAGTAAGAGGGTCGCATGAAGACTGGCAAATTGTAGAACTAGGAAAGAAAACACGGGAGAACTGACACTAACAACTTGTAAGACCAGCTCCAAGTGCGCATTATAGGTTACAATCTCTTCTTTCTCCACAACTTCTGTAATAATGGCTTTATTGGCAGGTCGAGAAAAACCAAAGGCAATGGCCTGAACAATATTGGCAACAATCAGAGCCGCAATCATCCAACGATCATTTCTGATAAAAGAAATCGCCAAACAAAGGAGTCCACAAACCAGGTCGGTCGTCATCAAAATCTTGCGACGAGAAAAACGGTCTGAAATCACTCCTCCAAAAGGATTCACGAGAATCCCTGTCACTAACTCAGAAATTTGATAGATCCCTAATACCGTCTTTCCTATAGTCCCCATCGAGGCTAGCCAGACACTATTTCCATAGTCATAGAGCATATTTCCAATTTTGTTAATCGCTCCACGACTAATTAATTGGACCGCATGTCGGTTCATAAAATCTCCTTTATCACTGTCCTATTTAGAACATTCATTTTTTACAAATTTATCAAAGTGTTCTTGATAGTAAGCTACCTGCTCTGGCAGTCCCAGTACATCAAAAATATGCATGGCTTCCTGCATTTGCTGCCGGCCTTCTTCTGTTTGCCCCTTCTGATACAGGGCAAATCCCTTGAGATAATGAAAGATATTGCGTTCGTAGAGCTTGATGCTCTTCCCGATAATCTTTTCTACATAGGCTTCAAAATAGCTGGCGTTTTCAAAAGAACAGTGTTCTAAACAATGTTGGTAGCAATTCAGAGCAAGAATCAAGACCAGTTTGCGATGGCGACCAATTTCTTTGTAGAAATCTTCACGCTCCATCACTTCTCTCCCAAGCCGTGTGACATAGTCCACATCATAAAAGCTGTAGAGATTGCCAAAGAGGATCAATTCATACATGGTCCACTCTTCTGTCTGAAAGAGATAGTCCGCCACCTTGTCCAGATCACTCTGCTTCATCGTGTAGCTGGCATCTCTCTGGCAAATCAGGCCTTGTAGCAGGATCCAGTTCAATTCAAAATAGAGGGGATTGGTCGAACCTTTAGCCTTTTCCAGTTGTTCTCTTTGAAGCTTTTGGAAACCCGCAATATCATTTGCATAGTAAAGCGGAATAATCTGAGCCATCAAGGCCACATGTTCATGGTGTTGGAAATTTCTGGCCTTATCCATAAAATTCTCAATCGTCACATGGATATTGTCCAAAATTTCAAAGAAGCGCGACGTAGCCAGATCCGACTCCCCCAATTCAAAACGGGATAACTGGGAGGTCGAGCAAGCTTCTCCTGCAGCTTCTTTTAACGAATAATTCTTACTGATTCGAAATTCACGAAAAACTTTGCCAAGATCGTCCATCTATTCCACCTGCTCTGACAGTTCTGCCCACTCTTCCATGACCGCTTCCTGCTGGACAGTTAGTTGATCCAGCTCGCTTTGCAGTTGAACCAAGTCAGCTGCATCATTGGTGCTATGCATGGTTTCGGTAATGTCTTGGATTTTCTGGTCCAGCTCTTCCATCTCTGCTTCCAATTGCTCAATGCGACGGGTGATTTTCCGGAGTTCCTTCTGGTTTTGCTTCTGCAAGTGGTAGTCATTGCTGGTGACTTCCTCCGTAGAAGAAACAGGCAAAGCTTCTGCTTGTGCTGCAGCTAGGGCTTCTAACTCAGCTTTTTTCTCCAGATAATAGTCATAGTCGCCTAGGTAAAGAGTTGAGCCCTCTTCTGAGAGTTCCAAGACTTGTGTAGCCACCCGATTGATAAAGTAACGGTCGTGGCTGACAAAGAGCAAGGTCCCATCAAAATCAATCAAGGCATTTTCCAGCACTTCCTTGCTATCGATGTCCAAGTGGTTAGTCGGCTCATCGAGAATCAAGAAATTGTTATTTTCCATGGACAGCTTGGCCAAGAGCAGACGCGCCCGCTCTCCACCTGACAGCATGCCGACGGTTTTCTTGACATCATCCCCAGAGAAAAGAAAGGCTCCCAGGCGATTGCGAATTTCTACTTCTGGCGTCAGTTTAAAGTCATTCCAGAGCTCATCCAAGACACTGTTGTGAGGCGTTAGTTTACTTTGGGTCTGGTCATAGTAACCCACCTCGACATTGGCCCCAAAACGAGCTTCACCCTTGATAAAAGGAATCTGCCCGACGATGGACTTGATTAAGGTCGATTTCCCGATCCCATTTGGTCCCACAATAGCGACCGCATTCATCTTGCGGATATCCAGATTAATAGGCTCTGAGAGGATTTGATCGTCATAGCCGACGGCTGCCTCTTCTACTGTCAGGACGACATTTCCCGAAGTCTTATCAGCATGGAAGGTCATATGGGCAGACTTGGTCCCAGCTTCAGGCTTGTCTAGGCGCTCCATTTTTTCCAACTGCTTACGCCGAGACTGAGCCCGCTTGGTAGTCGAAGCCCGCACCAAATTGCGATTAACAAAGTCTTCGAGAGCAGCTATTTCTTTTTGTTGCTTCTCGTAGTTCCTGGCTTCGGTCAACAATTTTTGCTCTTTTTGCTCGACAAAGCTAGAGTAATTGCCGACATAGCGGTCCAAAGAATGCTTGGTCAAGTCCAGTGTAATGGTAGCAACTTTATCGAGAAAATAGCGGTCGTGGCTGACAATGAGAAGGGCCCCGCTATAATTGACCAGATAGTTTTCCAACCAGGCGATGGTCTCAATATCCAAGTGGTTGGTCGGCTCGTCCAGTACCAAAAGATTTGGTTTTTCTAGAAGCATCTTGGCCAGAGCGAGACGGGTATTTTGCCCACCAGATAGCTCTTCAATCTTCATCTGCCACATAGACTCATCGAACTTGAAGCCGTTGAGAATAGCTCGGATATCTGCTTCATAGGTGAAGCCACCTGCCTGACGGAATTCTTCCGATAGTCGATCATAGTCCTGCATGAGTTTTTCTAAGTCAGCCCCAGTTTTTTCCCCCATCTCAAGCTCCATCTGGCGCAAAGTTTTCTCCGTTTTACGGAGGTCGTCAAAGACATGGAGCATCTCATCGTAGATGGTATGAGACGACTCAAAGCGACTATCCTGGGCCAGATAGGAGAGAGAAAGGTCCCGCTTTTTATTGATTTCACCTGAGCTAGGTTCTTCTTCTCCCACCAAGATTTTCAAGAGCGTAGACTTGCCGGCTCCGTTCTTTCCGACCAGGGCAATCCGGTCTCGTTCATCCACTTGCAGGCTGATATTATCAAAAAGAACCTCCCCTGCAAAAGAGCGTTCAATTTTGTTGGCTTGTAAAATAATCATAGTTTCATTGTACCTTACTTTTGACAAATTGACAATTGAAGAAAAGGCCAAACGCTAGACGCGCTTGACCTTACCTCACTTTTTAAATCGCTGGGATATTGGAAGCCATTTGACTGTACTGATAAGCTAGGAAAAGTCCGATGCCAATCACCAGCAATATCAAGCCCCATTTGATGACTCCCTTCACAAAGCGAATCACAAGCAGGATAATCATGGAGCCAATCAGCCAAGTAATGGCCGAATGGGAGAAGAAAGCTTGAACAGCTTCCCTATTGTTCCCGAAAAATTGACGGACTCCCTCAGGAGCATAATTTTCCCAAGCCTGTTGAATGCCTAATTCATGGGAAATTACTTGCCCTTTTTGGGATATCCAAAGAAAAATTCCAGAGTTAAACACAAAGAGTGCCACTTGTTCTGGAAAGGTTCGAATAAGATACAGTATCCGTTTGATCATTCTGACTCCTTATATAGTTGACGAACAGCTTCAATATCCCTCGCTTGGATGCTATAAAAGGAACCAGCCGACTGCATGACGGACTCTTCCTCATTATGGTCCAAACCAATGGCATGGCCTAGTTCATGCTCAGCTGTATTCACAATCCGTTGATGGGAATAGTTGTACTGCTTATTTAATAGGTAATAGCGATTCAAACGAACAATCACACGTTTGAATCGATGAGTTAAACATTGGTCTGGGATTCTGCTTCACCTGCTGCAGAAACCGTGCTATCATCCATCTCTGTTAGGAGGATATCCGCCTCTTCTTCACTGGTGACAAGTTGGAAAGTGAAGGCCCCTGTCTGATTCCAAGACTCAAGCGCTTCCTCATAAGCAAGGGTAAAGGTCTCATCCATCGCAGGATCTAGATAAACTTTTGCAGTTGCCTGATCCCACCTTGCTCCTGTAGAGGTATGGCCATCAGTTGCTAGGCCTTCTTGAGCAGATGGGCTCCCTTGACTTAGCATAGGACCAGTTCGATGAAAGTAAGCATCCACCTGCGTGACAACCGTTTGGGCCGCACGACTGACGCCGTCTATCCCGCTACCGGTTTTGCCACTAAAGAACAGAACACCAACTACTAGGGCAAAACTGAGGGCCAGGGTCCAAAACAAGCCCCAAACAAGACTCCAAATGGCCCTTATTAGAAAACGAATCATGGCTATAATAGTTCTCATAAGCTCCTCCTTTCCTTAGGAAGACCTTTGTTTAGGTCTAGAAG